>Ga0308009_10000616_pt1 | contig 24724 bp, 26 predicted proteins | sample Neamet127_FD_203134 | JGI IMG/M metagenome (GOLD analysis project Ga0308009, IMG submission 203134) | Marine microbial communities from water near the shore, Antarctic Ocean - #127 | ecosystem: Environmental > Aquatic > Marine > Unclassified | place: Southern Ocean | collected 2014-07-24
TTACGCGGTTGGCAAGCGGCTGGGGCTTCGCTGTCGTTTTTCTCCCCCCTAGCCGATGAAGGTGCCCCAAAGGCTGCAGGCTATATTTTCCTTCCTGGCGGCTATCCAGAACTGCACGCCCCGCAGCTGGCCTCAGCGCGTACCTTCAAGACCTCTATGGCATGCCATGCCGCCGCCGGAACCGCCATCTACGGTGAATGTGGCGGTTATATGGTCTTAGGACGTGGATTGGTCGACGCTAAGGGCGCACGCCATGAAATGCTGGGCCTTTTGCCACTAGAAACCAGCTTTCAAACACGAAAACTGCATTTGGGCTATCGCCAACTCACCCCTTTAAGCGATCATTTCACAGGCGTGCTCGGCGCACATGAATTTCATTATGCCACAACGTTGACTGCAAATGGCCCACCTCTGTTTGCTGCAGAAGATGCAGATGGCGTTTTTTTGGATAATATGGGGTTGCACATCGGGCAAACCTGCGGTTCTTTCGCACATATTATTAGTGGGCCATAACGCCCTTTAAGGTGACCCATGTCAGCAGAGTTAACCGACGATAGTCAGGCCAAGCGGAATGTTGCGGTTTTGGTCGCCGCCCAAGCCATTTTAGGCGGGCAAATGCCGATGATGTTCATCGTTGGTGGCCTAGCGGGCAGCATGTTGACAGGCAATCCTTGCTTTGCCACCCTACCGATTTCGCTGATCGTCTTCGGCTCCATGACAACAGCGCCTTGGTTGTCACCTTTGATGCAGAAATATGGACGTAAAACTGGATTTTTTGTAGGGGCCATTGCGGGCGCTCTTGGCGCTGCAGTTTCTGCCTATGGACTTTACATCGCCTCCTTCATGGTTTTCTTGGTGGGGGCTTATCTTTCGGGAATATATATGTCGGCGCAAGGGTTTTACCGCTTTGCTGCCACAGACACTGCCTCAGACCGCTTCCGCCCTAAAGCGATTTCATATGTTATGGCTGGGGGATTGATTTCTGCTATTTTTGGGCCTCAGCTAAATAAATTAGTGCAGGACGCCTCGATTATTCCCTTTTTGGGCAGCTATATCGCGATGATTGCACTTAATTTGATTGGAATGTTTTTATTTCTATTACTGCGGCTGCCAAAAGGCACCGCCAGTAAACCCAAGGACATAGCCACCACACCGCCGCGCAGCCGCAAAGAGCTATTGCGCGATCCAAAGATTTTGGTGGCGATTTCATGTGGCATGGTGGCCTATGCTTTGATGAACTTGGTAATGACCTCAACACCGCTTGCAGTAGTGGGCTGTGGTTTGACCAAGAACAATGCCAATGACATCGTGTCAGCCCATGTGATCGCGATGTTCTTACCCTCATTCTTCACAGGACATTTGATTATCCGCTTTGGTGTTGAGCGCATCATGGGTCTTGGCTTGATCATTTTGGCAGGTGCTGGCGTCGTGGCGCTCAGCGGCATGGAGCTTCCAAACTTTTTCGTCGCCCTTATGTTGCTGGGATTCGGTTGGAACTTTGGCTTTATTGGCGCAACCACACTTTTGACTAGTGCGCATGCCCCACATGAACGTGGCCGAGTACAGGGCATGAATGACGCGATTGTCTTTGGCTGTGTGACAATTGCTTCTATCGCTTCAGGTGGCTTGATGAATTGCGCTGGCGGTTCGGTGGTCCAAGGCTGGGCTGCGGTAAACTATGCGATGGTACCCTTCTTGCTGTTGGCAGGCTCGGCCTTGCTGTGGTTGGTGATGAACAACAAACGCGCAGCCTAGCAGCAGCGCCACGCCCGCCAAGCTCGCGCCATGGCTGTGAAAATTGGGAAGTCAGGTATAGCGCCCATTTCCACCACCCCAGGTCTGTGCATCACAAAGCGCAAAACACGCATGCAGTTTGCGGTCTCAATCAGTGCTGGAGATCGAATATCCGGGGCTTTCTTTGCATAAGCTATTTTACATAAATCGCTGTAAATATGTATATTTTTATCCACCGACCAAACAGGCACCTTCAGCTCAATCAAAGCTGGGATACCACGTAAGAAACGCACAAGACCAAGCCGGGTTGCATGCACCTCTAGCCCGGTTAGATCGTCAGGCAGATGGCCCAAACCATCAAGAGCTGCAAGCATTGGGCCCATAGTGATATCGCGTACATGGTTCAAAAGCGCCTCAGGCCCATCAAACCCTTCTTTATAAATATCCCAGCGGCGTGCCAAAACCATCTTATCAAGGGCCTCAGCCCCTTTTGGGGTTAGAACCTTAGCCAAGGCATCCACAACCTCATGCTTCCGTGCGCAGCCGTGCTCAATCTCTTCAAATACATCGCGCCACCATTGCAGGCGCATCTCTGCAATAACAGGCTCTTGGGTCATCCAAGGAGCGCGGGCCACCTCAGCGGCGGCTGCATAGATCGGCAGCAAGACCATGCGCACTTCAAGAGGTGCTGACATGGCTGCAGCGAAGCGCGCTGGGTCCGCACGGGATACTAAATTAGCACAGGCTTGTAGGCTCATCAAAGTAAGTCCGGATCAAATGCCTCGGTGATCACCGCCTCTGACAGACCGCCAGGCTTATCAACCACCTCAATGCCAGCAGCCTCTAGTTGCGCGCGCACCGCATCGGCTTTGGCAAAATTACGGTCAGCCTTGGCTTGGCTGCGGTCCGTCAGTAGTGCCTCAATCCGCACCTTGACGTTATCACTCGCTTGTTTTGGCTTCCACCAATCGGCATCAGTGGCCAAAAGCCCCAAAAACTGCCCTGCCGCCAAAACGGCATCCGCATCTCCGGCCTTAACCAGTTCATGCATCCGCGCCAAAGCCCCAGGGGTGTTCAGATCATTGGCCACATGGCCCAGTACCGCCCCATCCAAAGCCGCAGGGCGAGCGTTCTTAACCAATTTGTGCCATTTGCGCAATGTCGCCGCGGCATCATCCGCCTTCTTCTGCGTCCAATCCATCGGCTTACCATAATGGGTAGAAAGCAAAACAAAACGGATCACCTCTCCCGAAATATTCTGCTGCAAAAGATCCTGCACAGTGAAAAAATTACCAAGAGATTTGGACATCTTTTTTCCCTCAACCTGTAGCATTTCATTGTGCATCCATACCTGAGCAAAAGCACCATCTGGATGGGCACAACTGCTTTGTGCAATCTCATTTTCATGATGCGGGAACATTAGGTCGTTGCCACCACCATGAATGTCAAAGCTGTCGCCAAAGTGCTCATGCACCATGGCGGAACACTCAATGTGCCAACCGGGACGGCCTCGACCCCACGGGCTATCCCAACCTGGGGTGTCCGAATCTGAAGGCTTCCATAAAACAAAATCCATCGGATCACGCTTATAAGGAGCCACTTCAACCCGTGCACCTGCAATCATATCATCAATCGAGCGGCCAGATAGTGAACCATAATCTGGACAGCTTTTCACATCAAATAAGACGTGCCCCTCAGCGTTATAAGCATGTCCTTTTGTAATAAGACACTCAGTCATCGTGATCATCTGGGAAATATAGTCAGTAGCGCGTGGCATAACGTTTGGCTCTAACGCCGCCAACGATGCCATATCATCCAGATACCAAGCGATTGTCTCTTCAGTTAACTCTGAAATATTGCGTCCTGTGGCAGCAGCACGGGCATTAATTTTATCGTCAATATCAGTAAAATTACGCGCATAAGTAACGTAATCTGGACCGTAAACCTCCCGCAGCAATCGAAATAAGCTATCAAATACCACCACGGCACGCGCATTTCCGATATGGGCACGATCGTAAACTGTTGGGCCACAGACATACATGCGCACATTGCTGAGGTCCAACGGAATGAAATCTTCCTTGCGGCGAGACTTGGTGTTGTGAAGCATAATTTTGGTCATGGGCCGTGTCCTGAAATTTTTGAACGCAAAGACTGAAAAGGCTATTTTTAAAGAATAACATTGGCACCAAGTTTAGAAAACTGGCCCCAACCCTATTTTCAAAAAAAACAATTCATTTTGCATACATATCTGGCTCAACCATTCGTTTCAATTGCACAAAACCAAATTGACGAATCTATCTGAATGAGTCCAAGTCGAAACATGGACTTGGCAAAAAGAATAACCGCTGTCACCGAAGGTGAATCTGATGGATGGGACGTATTTTATAAAGCACGTGCGCTAAAGAAATCTGGTCAACCGATCATCGAACTAACTATAGGTGAACATGATGTTACCACCCATCGCGATATTTTAGCTGCTATGGGCCATTCGGCACGGAGTGGCCACACCGGCTATGCGGCAGTACCAGGAACTGACAATTTGCGTGAAACTGTAGCCCGACGCATTCAGGCACAGAGTGGCATAGCTACCACTGCGGCCAATATTATAATCACCCCCGGCGCCCAATCTGCTCTATTTTTTGCACATATGGCTGTGCTAAATCCTGGCGATGTTGCGCTATATTGCGATCCTTATTACGCAACGTATCCAGGGACAATTCGCGGTGTGGGCGGTGTGGAGAGGTCGGTAATTTGCAAACCAGAACTTGATTTCCAACCTACCCATAAAGACCTTAATGCAGCTGCCACAGGCGCGCGTTCTTTGTTAGTTAACTCCCCCAATAATCCCACCGGTGTAGTCTATGATAAGCCCACATGGGAGGCCATTGCCAAGACCTGCCAAGACCACGATCTTTGGCTCATATCCGATGAGGTCTATGATACTCAAGTTTGGCAAGGCAAGCATATCAGTCCACGCAGCCTTAATGGCATGATTAAACGCACTTTAGTGATCGGGTCTATGTCAAAGAGCCATGCTATGACAGGAAGCCGAATCGGTTGGATTTGTGGACCAGAGAGCGTTGTAGAACATCTGATAAACCTCGCCACGCACACTACATATGGGGTCCCAGGTTATATACAAGATGCAGCGGATTTTGCTTTAAATCAAGGTATAGCAGCCGAACTAGAGGTGGCAGCACCCTTTCGTCGTCGTCGCAAGATAGCAATGGATTTGATAGATGGCCAAAACGTAGTGCGCGCCGTGCCTTGTTCAGGAGCGATGTATATGATGCTTGATATTCGGACTACAGGACTCAGTGGTGAGGCATTCGCCCATGGCTTATTAAACGCCAAACAAATTGCGGTCATGCCTGGAGAGAGTTTTGGCAGAGCAGCCGCAGGTCATATTCGTGTGGCGATGACCGTGGACGATGCCCAATTCACAGATGCATTAGAAGTCTTATTAAACTTCGCAGCAGCTACTTCTTCAATTAAATAAAGTGTTTGATACTTATTTTATCGATGCGTAACACCATATTTTTAACACAAGGTTAGGCACAGGCTCCCTAACCGCCTGCTTTTTCTTCCAACTTAATCCATTCAGCTTCTGCAGACGCCAGAGCAGTCTGGCGTTCCAATAAAACATCAGTGGCTTTTTTAAATTTTATCAGATGGTCTGTGAACATATTGGGCTGGCCCAAAAAAACTTCCAACTTAGAAATCTCAGATTCAATCTGCTCAATTTCTGCAGGCAAGGCCTCCAAACGGTACTTTTCAGTAAATGAAATAGTAGACTGGACTACCGCATCAGCTTTGGATTTATTAGTTTTTTGTTTTGCTGCTTGCTTTGTAGTCATGGGCTGCTCTAAATTAGGCTTCTGCGTTTGGTAGTCACTCCACCCTCCCGCATATACGGTTGCTTCACCGCCTTCTTCCAGAGCAATGGTTGTTGTAGCAACTCGGTCTAAAAAATCCCGATCGTGGCTTACGAGCAGTACAGTACCATCATAGTCGCCCAAGACGTCTTGCAATAAATCCAAGGTTTCGATGTCTAGATCGTTAGTCGGCTCATCTAAAATAAGTAAGTTACTCTCTTGAGCCATAAGACGTGCAAGCAATAGCCGAGCTTTCTCGCCACCTGACAAGGATCTAACCGGTGCGCGCATTTGTTCATCCACAAACAAGAACTCTTTAAGATACCCAACCACATGTTTAGGTGTACCGCGCACCATGATCTGGTCGGAGCTACCAGAAACAGCCATGGAAGGGTCACTGGTAAGAGCTTCCCAAAGGCTAAGATTCGAATCTAGTTTGGTACGGCCTTGGTCAAATACCGCTATTTGAAGATTGGTTCCAAGCTTTACTGTGCCACTGTCGGGAGCTTGTTCCCCTAAAAGGGTTTTAATTAATGTAGTTTTACCAACCCCATTAGGCCCCACAATTGCCACGCGGTCTTTACGCTGCACTGTAAGAGAAAAATCTTTTAAAATTTCTAGGGAGCCAAAAGCTAAATCTAAATTTTTTGCCTCTATAACCTTTGCACCAGATTTTTGACCCGAATCGAAAGCCATAGCCGCCGTGGATTGTCGATTAATTTGCGAAGCCCGTTCAGCACGCAACTCACCAAGCGCCCTCACCCGTCCCTGATTTCGTTTACGGCGAGCTGAAATGCCTTCAACCGCCCAACGTGCCTCAGCTTTAATCTTACGATTTAGCTTGTGGCGTTGATCGTCTTCTTCTTCCCAAGTTTTATCGCGCCAGGCCTCAAAGCCGCCAAAGCCCTGCTCCAAACGCCTTACTGCACCCCGGTCAATCCATAGAGTGGCCCGGGTTAAAGCCGTAAGAAATGCTCTATCATGCGAGATCAGGACAAAGCTATTACGGTTTTCACGTAAGGTTTTTTCAAGCCATGTAATAGCTTCTATATCAAGATGGTTAGTTGGTTCGTCCAGCAACATTAGTTCAGGGCTCTCGGCCATTAACTTGGCCAAAGCGGCTCTGCGACGTTCACCACCAGATGCTGTTTTTACAGGACGATCAGGATCAAATTTCAACCCTTCAGCTGCAATCTCAACCTTATAATGCTCAGCCATGTCAAGGCCAGATAGCGCAAAATCGCCTAAGGTTTCATAGGAAGATAGATCTGGATCTTGCTCCATATAGCCGACGCTTACACCTGGAGGTATGACGCGGTTGCCCTTATCGGCTTCAACTAAGCCAGCCATAACTTTCATCAAGGTAGATTTACCTGATCCGTTTCGCCCCACCAACGAGAGACGATCGCCCGTCTGTACGACGAAGCCTAAATCTGAGAAAATAGGATTTCCGCCAAAAGTGAGCGATATATCGGAGAGTTGGATCAAGGGTGCACGTGCCATTCGGTTCAGCTAGGCGGTTGCGGTGGTGGCGTCAATGCGCTGTGAGAAGTGCAGACTATCCCCAAGGCCGTTTTTGTTAAAAAAACTCACCTCCAAGCATTTTGGGCGTTACAACATCCAAATAAGCGCGATCATACTGGGAATAATTACTTCTCCATTATAACCAACAAAAATAGCAACCAACCTCTCAAGCAGATTAGTATGTAGCTTACCTCATATCTCAATTTTTTTACATTATGCCGCACAACTTTGCTAGTAGCCCAGAACAAAAGATAATTTTGTATGAAGACGTTAAAAGTGTAATGTAATTAATTGTGTATTCTGAAACTAGCAAAAAATTTATATCAAACACAATAAAGGATTATTTTAAAACGAAAACTGTGGACTTGGTTTAAGAAAGGCCTAATTGTCGGGATGACGCAGTCGCAGTCTTATCTACAACTTAGATAATTAGAGGATGCAGTTTAAATTATAGTTAAATCAACAGTAAAACTTACTGCAACATATTGAGATCAGTTAAAATGTATTGCTCTGACACAACACACATAAATCGGTATCATAAAACACAAATACAGTGGAACAAACATGTTTGAAATTGAGAAAACTGATCAGGAATGGCGCGAGACCCTTTCACCTCTTGCGTACAAAGTAACTCGCAAACACGGAACGGAGAAGGCTTTCAGCCATGATAATTTTCCTAACCAAGACGGTCATTACGCCTGTGTCTGCTGTGGTTCACTACTATTCTCTCACGCTGATAAATTTGACAGCGGTACAGGTTGGCCTTCATTCACCAAACCCGCTCACGGCGCACGCATCGGCGAAAGTGTTGACAACAGTTGGTTTTCGACTCGTACCGAGGTTCATTGCCAAGGCTGTGCAGCACATTTAGGTCACGTCTTCGCAGATGGTCCAGTTCCAACCGGCCTGCGGTACTGCATGAACGGCGTAGCTATGATATTTAATCCAGATTAAGCTTGTTAGGGTTGTTGTAAAATTTGCTCGGCATCAATTCGGCCAATGTTACCCATTAGTTGTTTTATAAAAGAAATTTCTTTTGCGCCGCCAGCTGTGACCCGACGCGAAAGCACAACAACTTCACCATCGGCAAGCCCATAGCGGCTTATATTTTTCACTACGTCAAACTTATCAAAATTTATAGCAACAATTTGGCGAAAGGTAGGTTTTGGCTGAGCTAAACCGTAATGCAGCCACCTGCTAGAAATGTAATAGAAGCTGTCTACTGTGCTATTACCGCCAGTGATTGGTCCACCCAAGGATTCTTCAACTGACGCCCGCGTATCAACGCCAACCACCACATTGGCAAGTTGCTCTTCACTCGGCGTATAGCCATGCCGACGATAAATTTCAGTGCAAGACACCATCGCAGTGAGTATTAAAAAAATTACTAAGGTTTTTTTTGTATTTAACATGTCTATTCCTGCTGACTTGCGAGAGTCGCCTATGCGATTTATAGCCACCGTACCTAAGCCTAAAATTTTATTCAAGAATGGAGCCAAAATGCGGCCAAACCAAGTTGGACCTGCCATCGAGTTGAAGCACTTGGTGCAAAACCGGGGAGTAACTTTTGATTTAACCTTTACTGAGCCCGTAATATTAGAGGTCATAAAAGACCTCGATCTTTTGACTCTGCGTAAAGCCAAATTCACTGGCACAGTCTTACCACTTAGCAAAGGAGATTGGGAGTTGTCAGGCACTTTGGGTGCGACGGTTGAACAGCCTTGCAGTCTGACCTTAGAGCCTGTGCGCACACGCATCGACGCCGCAGTCCTTCGAAGATTTCGGCGATCCCCAGTGAAACTATCGGCCACGGGCCCTGACAATGAAATTCCAGATGATGACAGCGAAGAGCAACTTGGAGAAATCATAGATATTATACGTATCTTTAGCGAGGCCCTGTCACTCGAGCTGCCAGACTATCCTCGTGCAGAAAATGCTGAAGTAACCAGTGCTGAATACGGCCCTCCTGGCGTCACGCCATTGACTGATGACTCAATAAAACCGTTTGCAATGTTGGCTAATTTGAAGGACAAATTAAAATAATTTTACGCGTTAGCCGGTATTTCTTGACGTTTCCAAATAAAACAGTGGCAATATATTACTTGATGAGCGTTTGGGGCTTGAAATATCGCGCAATGCAAGTATTTACACGTTGATTAAGTGCCGAGCTGGACTCGGTGCTTTTGTTTGGTTAACACGCGCCAAATTCGTTATTAACAGGGCGTGCGCGCCCCCAGCTCGAGGTTGTGACATGGCTGTCCCAAAAAGTAAGATTACACGGAGCCGTCGTGGCATGCGTCGTTCACACGATGCATTGGTTGCGGCAAATCCAAATGAATGCACAAACTGCGGCGAATTGAAACGCCCGCACCACGTTTGTGCATCTTGCGGACATTATGATGATCGTGAAGTGATTGCAGCAACTGAGGAAGTAGATCTCGACGAAGACGCGGCGTAAGCGCCCGTATTCGAAGGGAATACACCCCCAGATGGATTACACCACTTCTATTGCATCTACTGACACAAACGTTGTCGTGTCAATCGATGCAATGGGTGGAGACAAAGGGCCTAGCGAAATTGTAGCTGGGCTTTTGCTTTCCACAAAGCAATATTCAGATATCCGATTTTTGGTTCACGGGCCCGAGGTAAAACTTGCACCGTTAATCAAAAAATATGGAATTTCTGATTTTTGCACAATCGTGCATGCAGAACGCACTGTTTCGATGAATGATAAACCCAGTCAAGTGATGCGCCATGGTAAAGGCACATCAATGTGGTCAGCAGTGACATCAGTGAAACAACTTGAAGCTGATGCTTGCGTGTCTTGTGGCAACACAGGGGCTCTAATGGCAATATCTATGGTTCGCCTGCGCAAAATTCCTGGTATAAATCGTCCAGCAATTGCAATTCTTTGGCCATCTGTTGGTCCAAACGGGTGTAACGTGATGCTAGACGTGGGGGCAGATATTCGCGCAGATGAGAATGATCTTTTACAGTTTGCACTGATGGGCGCCTCCTACTCGAGTAACGGCTTTGGTGTTGTTGTGCCCCGGGTTGGTTTGCTTAATGTAGGCACTGAAGAACACAAAGGCCGCGCAGAGCTAAGAGAAGCGCATGACTTAATCCGCGATTCGGCAGCAACCGGGAATTTTGAGTTCGTCGGCTTTGTAGAAGGTGGAGACATTCCTTCGGCAAAAATTGATGTGATAGTGACAGATGGATTTACAGGTAATATTGCACTTAAAACAGCCGAAGGCACTGCAAGCTTTATTAGCAATGCATTGCGAGAGACATTTAAACAAAATCTACTTTCTAAATTGTCTGGTATAATAGCCTACGGTCCTCTTAGCCGATTGAAGCGGCGCACTGATCCTCGACGTGTCAATGGAGGCGTATTTTTGGGTCTCAACGGTACAGTTGTGAAGTCTCACGGTGCAGCTGATGCAACAGGAGTTGCAGCGGCAGTTGGGCTAGCCTATCGTTTGGGTTCAGCAAAATTCAGTACCCAGCTCGCAGCACGAGTTGCTTCGATGAATGAGTTAACAGAAGACCTCGAAGAAGGCGGTAACTAACCATGAGACGAGCAGTTGTAGAATCTGTTGGCCATTACCTGCCCAAACGTGTGGTAGAAAATAGTGAGTTTGAAGCAACGCTCGATACCAACGATTATTGGATTCAGAGCCGCACCGGGATCGAACGCAGGCATTTTGCTGCAGAAAACGAAACAACCTCCGATATGGGTATCAAAGCAGCGCAAGCTGCTTTGGAGAATGCTGACTGTAAAATAGATGATGTTGATGCAATTATTTTAGCCACATCCACTGCCGATTTAACCTTTCCATCTGCAGCAACCATGGTTCAAAATGGTCTTGGAATGCGCCATGGCTTCGCGTTTGATGTACAAGCGGTCTGTGCAGGCTTTCTCTATGCTTTAACCACAGCAAATTCGATGATAGCCAGTGGCCAGGCTAACCGCATTTTAGTAATTGGCTCAGAAACATTCTCAAAGCTTATGGATTGGACCGATCGCGGTACCTGCGTGTTGTTTGGCGATGGCGCAGGCGCTGTGTTGATATCAGCCCAAGAGGACGAAACTTCTAACCGAGGTATTTTAGCTACTACCTTGCGCTCTGATGGACGTTACAAAGATATTCTATACGTGGATGGAGGTGTATCGTTGCAGACAACTGGGCATCTTCGAATGGAAGGTAAAGAGGTTTTTCGCCACGCCGTAGAAAAGCTGTCAACAACAGCACTTGAAGCAATTGATCAAGCTGGCCTAACGACCGACGATGTGGATTGGATAGTGCCTCATCAAGCCAATAAACGTATTCTCGAAGGCATGTCAAAGCGATTAAGAGTACCGATGGACAGAGTAGTTATGACCGTAAACAACCACGGCAATACTTCAGCGGCATCAATTCCTCTTGCGATGGCCATTGCGGTTCAGGATAAACGCATAAAACAGGGCGACATTGTGGTCACTGGTGCCATTGGGGGAGGTTTAGCGTGGGGAACAGCCGTTATTCGCTGGTAAAACATCAAAAATCTCTAGTTTTTGTTGCCAAGTTGGCTAGGCTCTTTTACTCTTAAAAAATCAGTAGGAGAAAAACATGACATCAACAACACTTACACGAATGGATTTGAGTGAAGCAGTGTTTCGCGAAATTGGTCTGTCTCGTAATGAATCGGCTGATTTAGTTGAATCAGTTCTTACTCATATGTCCGATGCTTTAGTTAATGGTGAGACCGTAAAAATCTCATCATTTGGCACATTTGGTCTACGTGATAAGACCGCTCGAGTTGGCCGCAATCCAAAAACAGGTAAAGAAGCAGATATTTCACCACGCCGAGTTTTGACGTTTCGTCCTTCACATTTAATGAAGGACCGAATTGCAAAAGGTAATAAGAGTTAATTTTTGTGACCAAATCATCAGATGCCTTTAGAACTATAAGTGAAGTTGCTGCTTGGCTTGAAACTAGGGCCCATGTTCTACGATTTTGGGAAAGTAAGTTTGACGCCGTAAACCCAGTTCAGCGTACTGGGGGGCGCCGCTACTACCGAAAGTCTGATATGACCTTGCTAGGGGGCATAAAATTTTTACTCCATGAGCGCGGAATGACCATCAAAGCTGTGCAAAAACTTTTAAAAGACGAAGGCGTTGCACATTTGCAAAGCTTTTCCCCTAAAATTAATGCATCCGAGACTTCAAAGTCGACTGGGTCACCAATGTTGGTTCACGTAAAAGACGTTGAGCTTCTAGAGTTGGATGAACGCCAATTGAACAAGCCTCTAGTTCTACGCGAAAACTGGGAACCAGACGAACAGCCGCTTTTATTCCCTGAGCTGGAAAAATTAGTAACGACTCCTGCGGTTGGACTTACCGAATTAACCGCTGAAGCTGTGGAGCCCTTAGTATTGGGCGCTAACTTACCTCAAACCGACCCTCAGATTACTGAGTATACGGTGCAACATAGCTCGGTCATCGCACTCCTTAAACTTTCTTTGGGGAGAAGACGCCACATAACGTCAATACAGAGTGAAGTTGTTGAGAAACTGCGAAATATTCAGAAAAAGTTGAGCGCATAAGTGAATAACAGATGTGGAATACTCTTGCTCCCGACGTCGATATTGATATACCGCATCATGTTCGGGCTATGGCGCAGCCTGGTAGCGCGTCCGTCTGGGGGACGGAAGGTCGCAGGTTCGAGTCCTGCTAGCCCGACCAATAAAAAAACCGCCCTGCCCGATGGTATGGGCGGTTTTTCGAATTTTTAGGGGGCAGTATGCGCCAAGGTATTATTCCAAGTCAGCTGATTGAAACCATGGTCTCCAAAAGAGAAATTTCAATTACCGAACCATTACAACACGATCAGGTGCAACCCGCGTCACTTGATTTGCGTCTTGGACAAGTAGCCTACCGGGTTCGTGCGTCATTCTTAGCGGGAGGCAAAGCAACAGTGGCAGATCGGTTAGCCGAATTTGAAATGCACCGCATTGATCTGTCCCAAGGAGCCGTTTTAGAAAAAGGTTGCGTGTATCTCGTGCCTCTAATGGAAAGCCTTGATCTTCCCGCTGAAATTGAAGCAGTAGCAAATGCTAAATCTTCTACAGGCCGGCTTGACCTTCTGACACGGACAATCACAGATTTTGGTAAAGAATTTGACCGGATAGTAAAAGGCTACACCGGGCCACTCTATGCGGAAATTTGCCCGCGATCCTTTTCCGTTCTGGTGCGCCCAGGCATGCGCCTCAATCAAATACGCTTTCGCAGAGGCAACGCCATATTAACTGATCACGATCTTAAGGCTTTAAATGCCAAGACGCCTTTGGTCTCTGGAGAAGCCGTTATCCAAGACGGTTTGGGATTCTCTGTGGATTTACGTCCCTCCTCCAGCGGTATTGTGGGATACCGAGCTAAGCCACACACTGGCGTAATTGATTTGGCAAAAATTGGTGCATATGCCCCTAGCGATTACTGGGACGAAATTCGTACCAATGCACAGCAAATTATTCTTGACCCTGGTGCCTTTTATATTCTTGTAAGCCAGGAAGCCGTAACTATTCCACCAGATTACGCCGCAGAAATGGCTCCCTATCTAGCAATGGTAGGTGAATTTCGAGTGCATTACGCAGGTTTCTTTGACCCCGGATTTGGACACGCTTCAGCCAATGGTCAAGGCAGCCGCGGAGTGTTGGAAGTACGTTGCCATGAGGCACCATTTGTGTTGGAGCACGGCCAAGTGGTTGGTCGTTTAGTTTATGAAACTATGATAGAGAAACCAAGTCAGCTGTACGGCAGAGAAATAGCATCTAACTATCAAGGCCAAGGTCTTAAACTATCTAAACACTTTAAGATGAGCTCTTGATTATAGCCTCCATCAATTTAGTGCATTAGTCATATCTGTCAGGCGCTTCTTTCTCCGAGTGTATTGGTCATTATTTTGATGGTCCTACAACTTAATACCCGGATCTAAGCACCAGAAAACCCTCTAATATATCAAAATTGATAATAAATTAAGGAAAAATTAATATATTGGTTCATCTTCTGGATCAGCAAATAAATTTTCTTGTATGACTTCACTATTCTCATTGTTAGGTAAAGCCTCCGTCCCGGGTGCTGGGCGATTTTCGAGTAACCCTGCGGCACGCAATTCTTTCAGCCCAGGCAGATCACGAGCATTTTCCAGACCGAAATGATCAAGGAATTGTTCTGTTACCACAAAAGTAACTGGCCTACCTGGAGTTTGCCGACGGCGCCCAATTTTTATCCATTCTAATTCGAGCAGCTGATCTATAGTACCGCGGCTAACCGCAACCCCCCTAATTTCCTCAATCTCAGCCCGTGTCACAGGCTGATGATAGGCTATAATTGCCAAGGTCTCGATTGCGGCTCGTGACAATTTACGAGTTTCAACTGTTTCACGCTGCATCAGAAAACCAAGGTCAGCAGCGGTTCTAATAGCCCAAGCTTGATCCACCCGTACAATCTCAACTCCACGGCCAATATAACGCTTTTGAATATTTTGCAGTGCGATTAGGGGCTCTGATCCATGCGGCATCCGCCCTGCCATTTCGCGTAAGGAAACCGGGTCTGCACTGGCAAATAGAATTGCTTCAACCATACGCTCTTGTTCGGCAATAGGAGGTGCCTCAAACAAGCTTTCCTCTTGCATATAAGCCATCTCAGTCAGCCCTCTTTCTTATTTGGATAGGTAAAAAAATATCTTCTTGTCGAATTTCAATTTTGCCCTCTTTCGCCAATTCCAGCGCAGCTGCAAACGTCGAGGCGGTAGCCGACCTGCGCTTTTTAGGATCACCAGACCAGCCATCGGGCAAATAAGACACAATATCAGTCCAATGACCAGAATATCCAATTAAACCGCGCATACGTTCCAAAGCTTGTTCCATAGTAAACACCGATTCGCGGTCCATAATGAACGGTCGAAAATCATCCTTGGTACGAATGCGTGCATAACCTTGCATTAAATCAAGAAGGTTGGCAGTGTAATTAACTGTCTTACGGCGCATCACATCTTCAGTGATAGCTCTCCCAAAACGATCACGACCTAACCTATCGCGAGCCATCAATATTGCTGCAGAATCACGCATCGCCTGCAGGCGTTCCAGTTGAAAGGCCAAATGCGCAGCCAATTCATCACCTGAGGGTTCAGATTGTGAGGGATCCGGCGGCAACAGTAGTCTTGATTTTAAAAAGGCGAGCCAAGCCGCCATCACCAAATAATCAGCTGCAAGTTCGATCCGCAGGTCTTTAGCTTTCGCTATAAAACTTAAATACTGCACAGCAAGGTCTAAAACAGAGATCTTACGGAGGTCGACTTTTTGAGTACGTGACATTGTTAGCAGCAAGTCCAGCGGCCCCTCAAACCCATCGACATCAACGATTAAAGTTTCTGAAGCCACTCGCTCAGCAATTGATTGGGTCTCGAATAACTCTTCTTGCATTAATGTCACTCATTCATCAGTAAATCAAATTCCTCTTTCAACTGTAGAATGTCAACAGGAATAGGATTTGGCCGGTTTGCAATTACTTGATTGATTCTTTTTTTAGTTTCATTGGTTAATGGCCCACTGCTTGCCGCAAGATTGTACATCTGTTCAAAGTTACCATTGCAATGCAGCACAATATCACACCCAACAGCCCAGGCCTTTTGGGCGCGCTGAACTACATCTCCTTGTAGGGCATCCATAGTGATATCATCTGTCATCAAAAGACCATCAAACCCAATATCACTGCGGATCAAATCTACCATTAATTTGGAATGGGTCGCGGGCGCAGTAGTATCAATATCTTGGAACACCAAATGAGCAGTCATCCCCATATTGATACTAGTCAATTGGCGAAACACATCAAAGTCAGTATTGCTCAATTCAGCTTGTTTGTCCGATACTACAGGCAAGGCTATGTGTGAATCCTGCTCTGCACGCCCATGCCCTGGAATGTGTTTCAATACCCCAGACACACCACCACTACGTTGCCCCGCATCTAACGCAAGTGCATTGGCTATTACTCTTGCTTTATCAGAACCATAGCACCTATTTTTCAGAACTAGATGGGTTGCAGGGCCAGCAATATCACCGAGTGGCGCGCAATTGGTGTCTATACCACAACTATATAGGTTTTCAGCAATTAGTCGGCCCCTCAGCCAGAATAACCGCTCCGAATTAATATGATCAGCATGATCCAATGCCGGGGGAAATTCGAACCAATGAGGCGCGGTCAACCTGGACACCCGGCCACCCTCTTGGTCGATCATAATCGGCACACGCCATCCCACTGCAAGTCTTAATTCATTGCAGAGGTCCTTTATTTGACAAGGGCTTTCAAGATTTCGAGCAAAAAGTATAAATCCAAAAGGCTGACTTTCAGCAAAAAAATCAATTTCTTTAGAAGTAAGCCAGAGGCCCTCGCAGCCAAAAATGAGTGGAGAGAGAGACACAGCCATTATTATTCTAGTTCATCAGTACGGAATAACATTCCGCATTTTGACTAATCAATGCTGTACAAATACGTCTAGAATCCGCCAAACTTGCGAAGCCATGCACCCGCAATCGATAGATAATGGTGCCACCGACTGTAGCTTCCAAAATAACATGCTGTTTTCCAACTAAATAGTCACCATGACGTTGAGACAGACTTGTCCAAGCTTGCATGGCCATTTCTTTACTCCCAAAGGCACCAAGCTGGGCCATTGGAGCACCCTGTAAAATAACTTGTTGTGTAGCTACTACCTGCGCCAAACTCTGTTTTAATACTATTACAGTCGACCTAACTCGTGGACGCAATGATATAGCAGGCCCGGATCCAATGGATGCAGCCGCATTAGTTAGACCGGTCATTCTGGAGTCAGATACATTTGGTATTATCGGCGTACTAGAGGAAAGTACCTCACCCAAACCCTTTGGTGTTTCGTTAATAGTAGGCATGTCGTCAGTAGCATCCAAGGCTTCGAGAGACACCAGGTTAAGGGAAGGTTTTTCTGCAGAATTAACCAAGAGCATTACCATCGGTTGATCTTCAGCCATCAAATTAATTGGACGCGGGGCCAGTTGGAGCCTATCTTCTAAAGCAACATGGATTTGGCTACTAGAAACTTCGTTTACAGTTAAGCCCTGATGCGAAGCCAGAACACCACCTGGCACTTCCGGCGCGATACGCACGGGGCCATCTAGTGCCCTTACAACCGGGACCCCTGAACTGTCACGGAAAATTGTTTGCATGCCCCATCCAAAAATACCCACAAAAACCGCTAAAGAAATAACGGATCCAACAATATTTACATAGGATGCGGAATTCGCACGGTCTGTGCCCGTTATTGCTTCATAAGTCGCGTTAGCCATGTCGCCTCAATGCCCAGGTCTCTCCCTGAATCTTTTTAACCGCGCCAGTTTCACCTACTATTAGGTAATTTTATTACATTTCTTGCGCTGGTGTTACGCCTAAAATACCTAGACCACTTGAGATGACAACAGCCGTCGCTCGAATCAACGCAATTTTTGCTTGGCTTGTTGCATGATTACCCTCTTGCAAAAAACGCAACGAGGGTTTGTCATTTCCCTTGTTCCAAAGCGCGTGCAGTTCTGAAGCTAAATCATACAGATAAAATGCAATTCGGTGTGGCTCATTAGCGCGTGCAGCTGTCTCAATCAGGCGCGGAAATTCAGCTAATTTTCCGATCAATGTTAATTCCGCAATGTCGGTCAAACTAGCCAAGTGGGCTGCCGCTAAAGTCCCATCGTCTACGGCGATGTCTAACAATACCGCTTTGCGTAAAACAGATGAGATACGCGCGTGGGCGTATTGTACGTAGAAAACTGGGTTTTCTTTCGTTTGCTCCAATACCTTGTCAAAGTCAAAGTCTAACGGCGCGTCGTTCTTACGGGTCAACATGACAAACCGTGTCGCATCAGCTCCAACTTGCTCAACAACATCGCTCAGGGTTACAAATGTCCCTGCCCGTTTTGACATTTTAAATGGTACGCCATTTTTATAAAGCCGGACTAGTTGTGTAAGTTTTATATCTAACGTAGTTTTACCACCTGAAAGGGCGGAAACAGCTGCTTTCATTCGTTTTACATAGCCGCCATGATCTGCGCCGAACACATCAATTAACTGATCGAAGCCACGGGAAACTTTATCATAGTGATATGCAATATCGGGCGCGAAGTAGGTCCAACTACCATCAGATTTTTGCACAGGTCTATCTACATCATCACCGTGGTCAGTAGATTTGAACAATGTTTGCTGGCGAGGCTCCCAATCATCAGGCTTCTTACCTTTAGGCGGCTCTAAAATACCCTGATAAATTAAACCTTTATTATTCAAATCTTCGATAGCAGCTTCAATTTGACCTGTGCCATAAAGCGATTTTTCGGAATAAAATACATCCATTTTAACACCCAGAGATAGTAAGTCCGTTCGGATGAGATCCATCATTGCATTAGTTGAAAATTCACGAACCTCTAAAAGCCAGACATGCTCATCGACACCAATATAGGCATCCCCCACCTGGGCTTTTAGGGCTTGTCCAACCTCAATGAGATAATCTCCTGGGTAGGTGCCATCTTCAAAAGCTACTTCTTGGCCATGTGCCTCAAGATAACGCAGATAGACGGAACGGGCCAAGACATCTACCTGCGCACCTCCATCATTAATGTAATATTCACGGGTCACGTCGTAGCCTGCGAAGTCCAACAAGGAAGCCAAAGCATCGCCAAAAACCGCACCGCGTGTGTGGCCCACATGCAGAGGACCAGTTGGGTTTGCAGATACATATTCCACATTAACCTTAATCCCCAAACCTGTGCCCGACCGTCCATATCCTTTGGTATCGGCTAAAATAGCGGCTAAAACACCACTCCAAATCTTAGGTGCAAGGCGTAAATTCAAAAAACCGGGGCCGGCCACATCAACACTTTCAATCCTATCATCGGCGGCTAAAAGCACAGCCAATCTTTCTGCAATGTCACGTGGTTTTTTTTGGGAGGGTTTTGCTACAACCATTGCAGCATTTGTTGCCATGTCACCATGAGCCAAATCACGCGGGGGCTCAACAGTAACTGCATCAAAGATCAGCCCAACGGGCAGATCTCCTTGAGCCTGCATATTCTGCAAGCTAGCGACAACAAGGTTACGGATTTCAGCAAAAAGGTTCATATCATTATTCCAAAGTGAAGGTTGGGTTTAGCAAATTCTACCGTCACGTCAACGCGCACAGTGCAGACGATCATGCTCTTGTTGTGCAAATCTATCTGTCATTCCCGCAATATAGTCTGCGACAACTCGCGCCTTGTAAAAATCCGTGACATCTAAGGCCATTACCCTGCCCCACTCTTCCGGCAAGATATTTGGTGAGGACATGAATATCTGAAACAAATCGCCCACTACTTGGGCAGCATGTTCACGTTGTTCCATCACTCTGGGGGCTCGGTACATGTTTTGAAATAAGAAGCCCCTAATCTCTTTTAAATTTTTCCAGAGGCCTGGCGAAAATTGCACCACAGAGCGATCTAGGTTACGGACCTCCTGCGCAGTCTGGGCCCCAGATTCAGTTAACAGGATATTACTGGTCGCCATCACATCTTCTACCATCACTCCAAATACCCGCCGCAAAGCCTCATGTCTGCGGCGGTGCGCGTCAAGATTTTTGTAAACTTTATCAACCGTGGCAAAAGCCTCCCCAACGATTGGCAACTGGGCGGCTTGGGCATCGGTAAACACCCCCGCGCGCAGACCATCATGCAAATCATGGTTATTATAAGCGACGTCATCAGCTAAAGCAGCCACTTGCGCTTCAGCGCTAGCATAGGTGTGCAGTTCTAAATCATGATGTTCATTATACTCCAATAACGCTGGTGGATATGGCAAAGGAACCGGGCCATTGTGTTTTGCTATGCCTTCAAGGCACTCCCAAGTTAAATTCAACCCATCAAAGTCGGCATAATGTTGCTCTAAAGTGGTCACGATACGTACAGCCTGTGCATTGTGATCAAACCCCCCAAAATTTTTCATCTGGGCATTAAGCGCGTCTTCACCGGTATGGCCAAAGGGTGTATGACCAAGATCGTGGGCCAGTGACACCGCTTCCACCAATTCCTCATTCAAGCCTAAAGCACAGGAAACCGTCCGGGCTACCTGCGCCACTTCGATGGAATGTGTCAGACGCGTGCGAAAATAATCACCTTCATGTTCAACAAAAACTTGCGTTTTATGTTTTAGACGCCGAAACGCACTTGAATGTATAATTCTATCTCTATCACGTTGAAAACAAGTTCTAAATTTACTCTCTTCTTCCTTAAAAAATCTACCCTGGCTGAAATCAGGGCGTGATGCGAAGCTTGCTGTCATAATGTCCACCTTGTCGGCTGCCTTATATCCCCTTATATGTTGAGTATCTTATAATGTCATGTGAGCAATTTCTTATGTTAAATCTGCCCCCTAAAGTTACAGACCGCGCCTTTGAACGGCTTGCAGAAATTGGCGCTCAAGCCCAAGGTAAATGCTTACGCGTGGCGGTTGAGGGCGGTGGTTGCTCGGGGTTCCAATATGAAATTGATCTCGATTCAGTCAAAGACGATGACTTAGTGCTCCGCGGCCACGGTGAATCTGTAATCATAGATAGCGTTTCTTTGCCTTTTCTTGCTGCCGCTGTCATTGACTTCAGTGAAGAGCTTATTGGCGCACGGTTTGTAATCGATAACCCCAATGCATCATCAAGTTGCGGCTGTGGCGTGTCTTTTTCAATGTAGCTAACAATATCAACTCCGGCTTAGCTGGCCTGTCCAACCAACAGATAGAAAAACAATTTCCTAATGAAAATTGCAACATTTAATATCAACGGTATCAAAGCTCGTATAGAAGCATTAACTGTTTGGCTTCAGGAGACCCAACCTGACGTAGCGCTTTTACAGGAAATAAAGTCTTTGGATGAAAAATTTCCGCGTGAGCATTTTGAGAACATGGGCTATCGAGTGGAAACGCATGGACAGAAAAGCTTCAACGGTGTGGCTATCCTATCAAAGTTACCGCTTGAGGACATAACCCGTGGCCTCCCCGGTGATGACAGCGATGAGCAAGCGCGTTGGATCGAAGCAACCGTGATAGGCAAACTCCCAATTCGAGTATGTGGACTGTATCTACCAAATGGCAATCCAGCTCCAGGGCCTAAATATGATTACAAGTTGGACTGGATGCGGCGCCTTAAGGTCCGCGCGCAGCAGCTTATAAATGCCGAAGAACCCGCTTTGATGGCTGGCGATTATAATATAATTGCGCAACCTGAGGATGCAGCAACACCTCAAGCTTGGCTACTTGACGCGTTACACCTACCGCAATCACGCGCGGCATTTCGAGACATAATGAATCTTGGCTTTACGGAGGCCCATAAGAGCCTTCATCCCGGACCAGGGCATTATTCTTTCTGGGATTATCAAGCAGGAAGCTGGCAGCGTAACAACGGTATCAGAATTGACCATTTTTTATTGACGCCAAGCTGCGCTGATCTGTTGCTGGAATGCGAAGTAGACATCGCCATCCGTGGTCGTGAAAGGCCGTCAGATCACGTACCTGTATGGGTCCAATTGGACTCTTGAAAAAACACCTTAACGGGTAGGATTTTCATTGTGTAGACACTACTCTCAATCGTCACGATGAACTTTTTCACGCCGCTCGTGTCGTTCTTGTGCTTCTAAACTCATAGTTGCGATCGGACGTGCATCCAAGCGACGCAACGAAATTGGCTCGCCAGTCTCTTCGCAATATCCATATTCGCCTTCTTCAATTCTACGAAGCGCGGAGTCAATCTTGGACACTAACTTACGTTGACGATCCCGAGTGCGAAGCTCGAGTGCGCGATCCGTTTCTTCACTGGCGCGATCAGATATATCGGGAATAGCACGCGTATTGTCCTGCAAAGCCTCAATGGTATCTTTGCTGTCAGACAACAATTCGCTTTTCCAACTCAACAACTTGCGGCGAAAATATTCCACCTGACTGCTATTCATAAAGGGCTCATCGTCAGCGGGGCGATAATCGTCGGGCAAGAATACCTCAGCTTTCATGTAACATAACTCGCAAATTGAAATGGACCACAGATAAATACAACAATCCCTCCAGCGCGATGTATCCAACGTTAACCTATTTGTCACGCACAAAACCGCAATTGGATCATCTGAGAGTACATGTTACTAACAGGCTAAATAATGAAAGAGTCTTGCCGTGAAATTTACCTCTACTAATACATACATTGCTGCGGATGATCTCGCAGTCGCAGTCAACGCCGCCGTTACTCTGGAGCGCCCACTACTAGTCAAAGGTGAGCCTGGGACAGGCAAGACCGAATTAGCGCGTCAGGTGGCCGAATCTCTGAAGATGGAGATGATAGAATGGAATATAAAATCAACCACTCGGGCACAGCAAGGCCTATACGAGTATGACGCTGTAAGCCGTTTGCGAGATAGCCAACTGGGCGATGAGCGGGTGCATGACGTTGCCCATTATATTAAAAAAGGTAAACTTTGGCAGGCATTTTCCAGTGATGAAAAAGTTGTGTTGCTGATTGATGAAATCGACAAGGCAGACATCGAATTTCCAAACGACTTACTGCAAGAATTAGATAGCATGGCATTTCATGTCTATGAAACCGGTGCCACAGTTGAAGCGCGGCATCGTCCGGTAGTAATCATCACCTCAAACAATGAAAAAGAACTGCCAGATGCTTTTTTGAGGCGTTGTTTTTTCCACTATATCAGCTTTCCTGAGCCAGAGACGCTACGTAAGATCATCGAAGTTCACCACCCCGGCATCAAATCTCAGCTCCTAGAAACAGCATTAACCCAGTTTTTTGAAATCCGTGAAACGCCTGGTCTGAAGAAAAAACCTTCCACCAGCGAGGTTTTAGATTGGTTAAAGCTGCTACTTGCCGAGGATCTTACACCCGAAGATTTACGTCGCAACGGGGTCAACGCTCTGCCGCGGTTACATGGCGCCCTGTTGAAAAACGAGCAAGACGTACATTTGTTTGAACGTTTGGCCTTTATGGCACGCAGTCAAAGATAGGCCCTCCGCAGTCTGGACAGGCCGCAAGGCTCAAGATACGGCAAATGTAACAATTACCAAATGGACTTATCGCTCGACCCACTCACAAGACTGGAACAACATATGACATACATCCTGCAATACCCGGCCATTTTTGGTATGACACTTGGCGCTATCTTTGGAATTTTTTTGGCGATTCGACGCCAAGGTAAAATATTAGATATGCTGCAATATGGTGCCTCCTGCGGAATAATTGGAGGCCTACTGGCCCTGGTTGTCAATGTAGTCATCCTGCGTATGGGCTAACGCACATGTTTTTACCGTTCTTTGACAATCTAAGAGCTCATAAAATCCCAGTATCCCTACGGGAATTTTTAAGTTTTTTAGAAGCTATGAAAGCTGGGCTGGCAACCTATGATATGGATCAGTTCTATCTTCTGGGTCGTACAATTCTTGTTAAAGATGAACGAAATTTAGACAAATTTGACCGGGCTTTTGCTGCCACATTTAAGGGTCTGGAAGATGTTAGCCCACAAGACATGCTCGAGCAGGTGGATCTACCCGACGATTGGCTTCGTAAACTGGCCGAAAAAACGCTATCAGACGCCGACAAGGATGAGATTGAGGGATTAGGTGGATTTGATAAGCTAATGGAAACGCTGCGCAAACGTCTAGAAGAGCAAAAGAGCCGGCACCAAGGTGGCAGCAAGTGGTTGGGCACCGCTGGCACTTCTCCCTTCGGTGCTTATGGGTACAACCCTGAAGGCATACGCATGGGGCAAGATAAAAGCCGTCACCAACGCGCAGTTAAGGTTTGGGATAAGCGTCACTTTAAAAACCTCGACGGCGATGTTGAGCTAGGGACACGCAATATAAAAGTCGCTTTAAAACGGCTCCGAAAATGGGCCCGCGAAGGAGCGCAAGATGAGCTAGATCTCGAATCCACCATCCAAAAAACTGCTGAAAATGGTTATTTAAATGTACAAACCCGACCTGAACGGCGAAATGCTGTAAAGGTACTCTTGCTTCTAGATGTAGGTGGGTCAATGGATTCACATATAAAATTGGTTGAAGAGCTATTTTCAGCAGCGCGCTCAGAATTTAAACATCTGGAAAGCTATTATTTCCATAATTGCCTTTATGAAGGTCTATGGCGCGACAATGAGCGCCGATGGACGGAGCAAGTACCGACTGAAGAGATTTTACGCACCTACGGGCCGGATTATAAATGTATATTTGTAGGTGATGCGTCAATGTCGCCTTATGAAATTGCTTATGTGGGTGGTGCGAATGAGCATTGGAATAAAATTTCGGGGCAACAATGGCTGCTACGTGCTCAGGAGCGGTGGAATGATTCAATTTGGTTGAACCCAGTGCCTGAAAAGTACTGGCCCTATACCCAGTCAATTGCCATGGTTCAAAAAATATTTGAAAATCGTATGGTTCCGATGACATTGGATGGAATTTCATCGGGAATGAAGCTAATTACTTAATTAATTGAAAAAATAATTTTTTTATTATAATTAGTAAGTA
>Ga0308009_10000618_pt1 | contig 24672 bp, 28 predicted proteins | sample Neamet127_FD_203134 | JGI IMG/M metagenome (GOLD analysis project Ga0308009, IMG submission 203134) | Marine microbial communities from water near the shore, Antarctic Ocean - #127 | ecosystem: Environmental > Aquatic > Marine > Unclassified | place: Southern Ocean | collected 2014-07-24
CGGCATTCAGTTCGCTCATCTTGCCGTTGATGCCCGGTGCCATCACGGTGACCTCGTCGGCAAAGCCGAAGTTTTTCAGGTAATCAATGCGTTGTTTGGTTTTGGCGTCTTTGCAAACAATGGCGCCACCTTCAAAGGTATTGAACACTTTGGTGGCATGCAGGCTGAGCACAGACAAATCACCGGCATTCAAAATGCTCTCGCCGTTTTGCTTCACGCCAAAGGCGTGGGCCGCGTCGTAAATCACCTTCAGGCCATACACATCGGCAATGCGTTGAATCTCGGTGGTATTGGCGGGCAGGCCATAGCAATGTACCGGCAAAATGGCACTGGTTTGCGGCGTGATGGCTTCTTCAATGCGGCGGGGGTCCAGGTTCAGTGTCACCGGGTCTACATCCACAAACACGGGTTGCAAATCGTTCCACAACAGGGAATGGCTGGTGCACACGAATGAATAGGGAGTCGTAATCACTTCGCCTTGAATGCGCAGGGCTTTCAACGCAGTCATCAAAGCGATCGTGCCATTGCAAAACAGGGAAATGAAAGGCACACCCAAATGCTCGCACAACGCCTTTTCAAGCTGCTGGTGGTATGGCCCGTTGTTGGTCAGCGTTTTGCTGTCCCAAATCTGTTCCAGGTAGGGTATGAATTCCGCAAGCGGCGGCAGCGCTGGCTGCGTCACATAAATTTTCCGATGATCCATACCCAAGCCTTTCTATTTGATTTTCCTCATTATCCCGGCTGGGTTACACAATCATTTGTTAAATATCAGGCCTCTTTCCCCTTCAGAAAAATGTTTTCCCCCATTCAGGCTTGCTATAGTTCGCATTGAATTTGGCTTGAAAACGGCCTTTATTGATCTATTTACCGGGAATTCACCATGTTTGTTGCCGGCAACGGTGTGGGTTGGCTTGAGGCCGTTATTTTGGGGCTGATCCAGGGGCTTACTGAATTTTTGCCCATTTCATCGAGTGCGCATTTGCGCATTATTGGCCCGATGTTGCCCTCAGGCCTTGATCCCGGCGCAGCTTTCACGGCCATTACCCAGCTGGGAACCGAACTCGCGGTACTGGTGTACTTCCGCCACGACATCGCCCGAATTTTTCTGGCCTGGTGTGGGTCCTTCAAACGCAATGCCGTCAGTGGTGTGCCAATGAGTCCCGATGCCCGTTTGGGGTGGCTGGTCATTGTGGGCACCTTGCCCATCGCTGTTTTGGGCCTGTTGTTTCAAGAACTGATTGAAACCTATCTGCGCAACCTCTACCTCACCGCGATCATGTTGATTGTGTTTGGTCTCATTCTTGGTTTTGCTGACAAGGTGGGCAAACGCCAAACCGAGCTGAGAGAAATGACTTGGCGCGACGGCATTGTGTTTGGTTTTGCGCAAGCCTTGGCTCTCATTCCCGGTGTGAGCCGTTCAGGCGGAACCATCACCGCAGGTTTGCTGATGGGCTACACACGCGAGGCAGCCGCGCGTTATTCCTTCTTGCTCGCGGTGCCCGCGGTATTTGCCTCCGGCTTTTACCAGTTGTACAAAAGCTGGGGCGTGGCCGGCCCGGTCAGCCCAGCCAACACGGCATTGGCAACCTTCATTGCATTCTTTGTGGGCTATGCCGTCATTGTGTGGTTCCTCAAGCTGGTCAGTACCCGTGGCTACGGCCTGTTTGTGGTGTACCGTGTGGTACTGGGTGTTGTGGTGTTGGCGCTGTTGGCCGCCGGGGTGTTGCAGCCGCTTTAAAGTTGCAGGAACGCAGTATGCAGGTGTTGTGGTTCAAACGGGATTTGCGTTTAAGCGATCACCTGCCGATGTTTGAAGCCATGCGCAACGCCAAGCACCACGGGCTTGTGCTGCCCTTGTACATTCATGAACCCAGCCAAATTACAGATGCGCACACCGCGCGCCAACACCAGTTGTTTGTGCACGAATGCCTGGATGATTTGAAGCAACAGTTTGCCGATGTGGGCGGCTATCTGCACGAGGAATTGGGCGAGGCCGTCGATGTGTTGGCCCGCCTGCATGCACAGTTCAAATTCACCCACGTGTGGGCACACCAGGAGACCACGCAGCTTGCACAATACCAACGCGATCAGGCCGTGGCGGCATGGTGTAAAAGCACGGGTGTGGCGCTTCATGAATTGCCTCAAAACAATGTGCAGCGCGGCACCTTCATGGCCAATCCGTTTGCTGAAAAAATTAATTTTCAAACTTACCTGGACCGGGCCGCTCAAGAAGAAATCAAACACCCGGCCGGGCGAAATTTGCAGGCCTTCTTCGCACCCAAACCTCCTGTTGAACTCAACCGTGCCACTGTGCCGCTTGCTGCGGGCGATGACAAACCATTGCGCATGAAAGGTGGCCGAGCGCAGGCCCGGGCAGTGGCCACAAAATTCTTTACACCCGCCAAATTGAGAAGTTATCCCTTCTCAATTTCCAGCCCTTTGAAAGCATGGAATGGTTGCTCGCGCTTGTCGCCTTATCTGGCTTATGGTGTGGTGAGCGACCGCGAGGTGCTGCAAAAACTCAACGCCTTGGTGAACAGCGTGCATGGGCAGGGTGATGCGACCTACATTGCAAAAGTTGAAGATGCTGCGCGGTTTTATGTGGACAGGTTGATTTGGCGGCAAGGTTATTTGCAGCAGCTGGAGAACCACACGGGTTTGGAAACCGATGCTTTTTACTGCGATGAACCTGCGGAAGTGAATGAGGAATTTTTGAATGCCTGGCAGCAGGGCCGAACGGGCTTTGCCTACGTAGACGCTTGCCAGCGCTTTTTACAACAAACAGGTTGGCTGAACATGCGGGCGCGGGCCATGTTGGTGTCGTTTGCGTGCGTGCAATTGGGTTTGCCCTGGCAACCCGTGGCCTTGTTTTTGGCACAGCAGTTTCTCGACTTCGAGCCCGCCATTCACTACGGGCAGGTTCGCATTGCAAGTGGCACCAGCCACTTTTCGCAAATGCTGGTTTATGACCCCTTGAAACAACAGGCCGAGCAAGACCCCAAAGGCGAGTTTGTGAAGCGTTGGTTGCCGGAACATGGCACTGCCAATTACCCAGCGCCTATTGTCGACAATGCGGAATCACTAAGGCTTGGCAAGGCACGCTTGCATGCCATGCGCCAAAACCGGCTGTTATGAACGGGTGTTGCCGCGAAGCCCTGCGCTGATGTACTCGTGAAACAGCCGGCGCATTTCCTTCAAGCCACCGCTTTGGTTGACCAAGGGCAATAGCCTTTCATCGTGCATCACCATCGAAAAGTCGGCCAGACCATGAATGGCCGTGTTCACGGCCAAATGCACTTTAAAACGCAGCTGTGCTTCAGAGTATTGCGGGAAAAATTGTCGCAAAGTGGGCGCAAACACTTCCATATAGGGGTTGAAGTAGCGGGTCAGAAACCGCTGTCCCTGTTCGCCGGTTTGCCAGGTCAGGCGCGACAAAAACTGTATGCACACCGCACCAGTCTCGCCGCTTGAAAACAGTTGCACAAAGGGATCAAAAATCAGCTCGCACAAGCGGGTCCATTCTCTGTGTTCGGGCGCGTTGCGCGCAAATTCGGTGTGGGCCTGCTTGCAGTGAACATCAAGCTGACTTGTCACAAAATCCACCACTTCTTCCACCAATCGATCTTTGGTTTTGAAGTGATAGTGCACTGCAGAGCGGTTGCCCTGACCTGAAATCTGCCGAATTTTGCTCAACGTGACACCTTCAATGCCATGCTGTGCAAATTCATTCAATGCAATCCGTAACAGCTGTTCGCGAGTATCAATGAGAAGTGCGGCGTCGGCAGATTTGTTCATGTGTTTGTTTTTGTGAGTAAATTTCCGCTTGCCTGATTTAATACCAAAGTATTAATCTAGAGTGATTAAATACAATATAACCATAAAATCAGGAGACATGCGTGAAACTTTCAAAAGTATTCACGGCGGTGGTTGCAGGTGCAGCTCTTGGCTTGCTGGGTGCCTGTTCGTCTGAAGACCAGACCGTGGCAACTGGCCCCTCGGCATCGTCATCGGCCAGCAGCAACGTGCTCAGCAGTGAATCGCTGGCTAGGGCCATGGGTGGCAGCGAAACTCCCTTGGGTTTGGGGTGCGGCTGGATTGCAGCCAGCGATCCCGACAAAGCGAATATTGCGTTTCCCGACAGCGAAGCCAAGTACTGGGTGGCCGCTGCGCCTGTCTCGCCGCAAACAAGGCTGCGAATTGACGGCCGTTATCCGGATGCACGCTACTTTTCCTACAATGCTTACGATGTGGCGCTGCGCCCCACGGATGCAGTGGCAGACTTTGAGCTGACGCCTGCAGAAAAAGGTCGCGAGGGCAACCCTTTCGCACGCAAAGGTGCCAAACCTGGCGGTGCTTACACGGCTTACCTGGAATATGGCCCATCGCCTACTCAAAATCCGGGCGTGCAACGCAAGCCCAACACGTTTTATACCGGCGAGATCGGTCTTGGCCCTCTGAAAATTCCAAATGCCCTGGCCGTGTTCATTTACCGGGTTTATGTGTCGAACACCGGCGAGTTTTTCGATTGGGGGGTGGGCCTGCCCACACTTACTCTAGAGACTGCAGACGGCAGCCGTGAATTGGGAACACTTCCAAATTGTGCCGAACCCCTATTGCCCAGCGCTGGAGGAGCAACTCCACCTTTTGGGTTGAATGAACTATTGCTGGGTCTGGACTACCCCAATTCACTGGCTTTGCCTTTCCCCACCGCCACCAATCCGCCCAACACCTTGAAGTTTTTTAGCCTTGGTGACACCGCATTTCGAATTGCAGGCAATGTGACCGGGCAAGACACCAGCATGCTGGGTGGCCGCGTTGATTCAGGCTCTGGTGGCTTTTTAAGCAATGTGCACAATGCGTATACAAGCACCGGTTTTGCACGCAGCTATGGCAGTATAGGAATGGTTCGAGCAAAAGCGCCCACCTACCGTGGCCAGCCGGGTGTCGAGTTTGGTGAGGAGCAGTTGCGGTACTGGTCGTTGTGTGGCAATGAATTTGCAACCCAGCGTTTTACCGATTGCGCAGCCGATTATCAGGTGCCGCTGGATGATCAAGGATTTTTCACGGTGGTGATTTCCGATCCCGCTGATCGCCCAGCCAATGCCATCGCCGAGAACGGATTCTTGTGGTTGCCATGGGGCCCGTATCCTGATCAACTGCTGTTGTACCGCCACATGCTGCACAACCCTGACTTTGCCGAGGCAATACAGAACGTGGAGAAGGGCGAGCCGCTTGCAGATGTCATGAAAGATTTCGCGCCTGTCGGCATTTATTGCGACCCAAACGTTTTTACACAAAGCAATCGCAGTGGCGAGGTGTTCGCACTGTGTGAACAAGATCAAAACACCAATCGATAACCACTCATATTTGAGGAGACTACGAAATGGCAGTGCAAAAGTTGAAACACGGTTTGCTGGCAGCAGCAATCATTTTGGGGAGTGGCGCAGCGCTGGCCAATGACCTGTCTGAATTGGGCAAAAGCTTAACTCCCGTGGGTGCTGAGAAAAAAGGCAATGCTGCAGGCACCATTCCTGATTGGACTGGCGGTTTAGTTACGCCGCCCAAGGGCTTTGACCCAGACAAGGGCTACATTAACCCTTTCGCCGACGAGAAGCCTCTGTTCACCATCAGCGCGGCCAACATGGAGCAATACAAAGCCAACTTGACTCCTGGCCAGATGGAAATGATGAAGCGTTACCCCACCTACAAGATGAATGTGTACAAAACACATCGCACAGCCGGGTATCGCCAGTCGGTGTATGACAACGCCAAAGCCGAGGCCCCCAATGTGAAGCTGGTGGATGGCGGCAATGGAGTGCAAGGCATCAAGAAGTCCAACATTCCTTTCCCAGTGCCCAAAAGTGGCGTTGAGGTGATCTGGAACCACAACTTCCGTGATCTCGGCGGCTCATTCACTCGCTATTCAGCGGACTTCCCGGTTCAGACCGATGGATCGTTCACCGTGGGCAAGCGGATTGAGACTGTGTCGCTGGCTTCTTACATGGACAACCCTGAAGAAAACCGCATTTTGTACTTCATGAACCAGATTACAGCGCCTGCCAACGCGGCTGGTGAAGTGGCTTTGGTGCACGAACCAATTAATCAGGTGGCTGAACCTCGCCTGGCCTGGCAGTACAACCCTGGTCAACGCCGCGTAATTCGTGCTCCTGAGCTGGCTTACGACTCACCCGGTATCGGCGCAGACGGCTTGCGTACCAACGATGATTTGAACGGTTTTAACGGTTCCCCCGATCGTTACGAGTGGAAGCTGGTGGGCAAGAAAGAAATGTACGTGCCCTACAACAACTACAAATTGGCTGATCAAACACTGAAGTACAGCAACATTATTCAGAAAAGCCATGTGAATCCTGACATGGTGCGTTATGAGTTGCACCGTGTTTGGGTCATTGAGGCAACCCTGAAGCCCGGCAAGCGCCACATTTACGCCAAGCGCGTGTTCTACATCGATGAAGATTCATGGGGTGTGTTGCACGCGGACCAGTACGACAGCCGAAATACCCTTTGGCGTGTTCGTGAGGTGTACGGTACACAGGCTTACCACGCGCCAGCTTTCGCTTCTGCGGGTGAGGTTATCTATGACCTTCAATCGCGTCGCTACCTGGTGGGTGGTTTGACCAACGAAGAAAAGTTTGCCGAGTTTGGCAAGAAGTACTCGCCTGCTGACTTCTCCACGGCTGCCCTGCGCCGCATGGGTCGTTAATCCTGCAGTAATCAGCGATAATCGCGGTTTGAATGTTTCAAACCGCGAGTCGCCCCATGGCCCTTCGAGCCACCGTTTACAAAGTTCAACTGGATGTGTCCGACCTGGACCGCAACCACTTCGCCCAATACTCACTCACGCTTGCACTGCACCCTTCTGAAACTGAAGAGCGAATGATGGTTCGCCTGCTGGCCTTTGCCATGCACGCCGGGCAAGACGTTCAGTTCGGGAAAGGTTTGTCGGCTGAAGACGAAGCTGCTGTGTGGGAAGTGGACCCCACGGGTCAAATCAAGGTGTGGATCGATGTGGGCCAACCCGATGAGAGCCGAATTAAAAAAGCCTGTGGCCGTTCCGAGCGCGTGGTGATTTACTGCTACACCCGCTCTGCAGAGGTGTGGTGGAAACAAAACCAGGACTGGTTGAACAAACTGGACAAGGTGCAAGTACTTCAACTGAGTGTGGAAGATGGCGCAACGCTCGCTGGGCTGGCCCAGCGCAACATGAACTTGGCCTGCACCATTCAGGAAGGCACGGTGTACCTAGGGGAGGCTGCGGTGCAGCCTGTTACGCTGAAGAGCGCAATCGTTTAGGGAGGTCATCACTGCATGTACTTCAACACCTCGGAAATCAGCCCTCGTGAAAACTATCAGTTGTTGACAGGTGCAGTGGTGCCGCGTCCCATTGCCTGGGTTAGCACGCTGAGTGAACAAGGCATTGCCAATTTGGCACCTTATTCATTCTTTACAGTTGCCAGTTGCAAGCCACCCGTGCTGTGTGTGGTGCAGGTGAACCCACGCGACCGCAGCGAGAAAGACACCCTGACCAATTTGCAAACCACAAAGGAATGCGTGGTGAATATTGTGAGCCATGTGCTGGTGGATGCGATGAACACCAGTTGCGGCGACTACCCGCCCGAGGTGGATGAATTCGAGAAAGCGGGTTTGAAAAAATCGCTCAGCAAAGCGGTGGCCGCTCCTGGCGTAGAGGATGCACTGGTGCGTTTCGAATGCAATTTGCGGGAAGTGAAACTTGTGGGTGAGGGCCCCATGGGCGGCTCGATGATGTTGCTGGATGTGCTGGGCGTGGAAGTGAACGACACTGCAATGCGGGAAGGTCGAATCGCCAATGACTTGCTGGATGCTGTAGGAAAACTGGCGGGCGATGGCTATTGCACCACCCGCGGCAATTTTGATTTGGCCAGGCCGAAAGTGTAGATCACTGAGCGGCGCCGAAAAGATTCAGGCAGCTGACCTTGCCTTCAACAAAGGCAGCGAAGCCACCAAATCAGCGAATCGCTGGCCTTGCACCATCACATGGCTACGTAACAATTCATTCGCGGTGTCGCCATCACCGGCAAGAATCGCTTTCACGATTGCGTCGTGTTCATCCAGTGAGGTCGGAATGCGACCACGCACCCGCAGCTGCAAGCGCCGATAAGGTCGCAGCCTTCTTCGCAGGCCCCAGGCCTGCTCCATCAAAAACTCATTGTGGCTGCCACGGTAAATTACACCGTGGAATTTGTCGTTGAGCTTGTAGTACTCATCGGGGTCACCGCCTTGTTCCATCGCAGCTTTGCATTCTTCGTGTGTTGCCACTAGCTCCTTTTGTTCGTCATCGGTTAGCCTGCGGGCCGCAAGGCGGCCGCACATGCCTTCGAATTCGCCCATCACCTCAAACATCTCAACCAGTTGCTGGGCGCTGAACTGCGCCACCACAGCGCCGCGGCGCGCGCGCAGTTCAACCAAACCGGCGGTGGCCAGTTGGTTCAAAGCCTCTCGAATCGGGGTTCGGGACACACCAAAGCGATCCGCCAGTTCGGTTTCGTCCAGATGGTCGCCAGGCGGCAGTTTGCCAAAAGCGATCAGTTCTTCAATTTGGTCCCGTACGTCTTCTGACAGTTTTTTCTTCATGGGGTGATAAAAAAAATGAATCAGCGTTATTGACAATGTATACGACCGCCATTAGTCTTGTATACAAGAAATCAAATAACGCATGCAAAATGCGATGCTCTACATACAATCATAAGAGAGCACCCGCCCAAACACAATCAGTTTCGGCAAACCCTCGAGGAGACAGCAATGAATCACGCAGCCAGCGCGGTCAAGGCGCTTGCATTTGATGTTTTTGGCACAGTGGTTGACTGGCGCGGCAGTGTGGCGCGGGAAGTTGCAGTCATTGCCAGGCATCTGAACATCCCGGTCGATGCCCTCGCATTTGCCGATGCCTGGCGCGCTGGTTACGCACCAGCCATGGACCGTGTTCGCAAGGGTGAGTTGCCCTGGATGCACATTGACAGCCTGCACCGCATGATTCTGGATTCAATTGTTGAGCAGTTTGGCCTGGGCAAATTGAACGATGAACAGCGCGAAAACCTGAATAAAGCGTGGCATCGCCTTACACCCTGGCCCGACACTGTTGCAGGCCTTCATGCCCTGAAAAAACAATTCACGATCACCACCCTTTCCAACGGCAATTTTTCGCTGCTCACAGCCATGGCGAAAAATGCAGGTTTGCCGTGGGACTGCATTGTGTCGGCCGAGTTGTTCAAGCATTACAAGCCCGACCCTGAGACCTACCACGGCGTGGCTGGCTTGCTGAATTTGCCGATTGAGCAAGTAATGCTGTGTGCCAGTCACCCCAGCGACTTGCGTGCAGCCAAAGCGCAGGGAATGCGCACCGCGTATGTGATGCGGCCTTTTGAATTTGGTGAACACGTGCCCTTGCCCAAAGTGGAAGCAGGCGAGTTCGATTTTGTAGCACAAGACTTTGTGGACTTGGCTCGCCAGTTGGCCACCTAAGCCCACATACACGGAGTATGCAATGAACAAGATTTACCGAATTGGCCAGATTGTGCCAAGTTCAAACACCACCATGGAAACCGAGATTCCTGCAATTCTGCGGGCACGTGAAGCGGTAGAAGCCGAACGATTCACCTTTCACTCCAGTCGCATGCGCATGCAGCATGTGACCAAGGAAGAGTTGGCCAAGATGGACGCCGATTCCGATCGCTGCGCGCTTGAACTGGCCGATGCCCGCGTGGATGTGCTCGGTTATGCCTGCCTGGTGGCCATTATGAGCATGGGTTTGGGTTATCACAAAAAATCGGAAGTACGCTTGCACGGCCGCACGGTGGAAGCGGGTGGCCCTGCGCCGGTGGTGACCAGCGCAGGTGCGCTGGTCGATGGCTTGAAGGCGATTGGTGCAAAGAAAGTGGCCATTCTCACCCCCTACATGAAACCGCTGACGCAACTGGTGGTGGATTACATCGAGCACGAAGGCATTGAGGTTCTGGACAGCATTTCGCTGGAAGTGTCGAACAACCTGGAAGTCGGTTTGTTGAACCCGTTGGCCCCGGTTGAGCACACCAAGAAACTGAATACAGCCAATGTGGACGCCATTGTTGCGTCGGCCTGTGTGCAAATGCCGTCGCTGGCCTCCATTCAGCAGATCGAAGACCGCGCGGGTATGCCCGTATTGTCTTCTTCCGTTGCAACGACTTACATGATGCTAAAGAAATTGGGTCTGAAGACCTATGCCCCGGGCTTCGGCTCGCTGTTGTCCGGGAAATATTGAACGAACCCAGAAATTTCGTTCGGATGTGGAAAGCGTTTGCGAATCACTCACCTGATTCAACAGCGTTCAATTAGAAGCAAGAGAGGAGACTTACTCATGAAGTTCATGATCAAACCCCTGGTGGCCGGCATGGCTGCAGCAGCAATTACCTTTGGTTTTGCCAACACCGCGTCGGCACAAACCACCACCATCAAGGTGTCCCACCAGTTTCCAGGTGGTACCGAAGAAAAGGGCGACTTCCGTGATCGCCTGGTGCGCAAGTTCGCGCGCGAAGTGGCTGAAAAAACGAATGGCAGCCTGAAGTTTGAAATTTACCCAGGCAGCTCGCTGGTGAAAACTTTCGCGCAGTTCGGCGCCTTGCAAAACGGTTCAGTGGACATGACTTTGTACCCACTGGCCTATGAAGGCGGCAAGATCCCACAGGTGAACATCACCTTGATGCCAGGCATGATTACCAGCTACGAACAAGGCCACCGCTGGAAAGGCCAGCCCATCGGCAATGAATTGGAAAAGCTGTTGGAAAGCAAGGGTGTGAAAGTAGTGACATGGATTTGGCAGGCGGGTGGTATCGCTTCCAAGAAAAAAGTATTGATGCCTGATGATGTCAAGGGTGTGAAAATTCGTGGTGCGTCCAAGCACATGGATTTGATGTTGAAGGGCGCAGGCGGTTCAATCACCAACGTGCCATCGAACGAAGTTTACAGCGCCATGCAAACTGGCGTGTTGGACGCTGCTGTCACATCCAGCACGTCCATCATTTCTTTCCGTCTGGAAGAAGTGGGCGATCACTTGACAGACGCGAGCCAGAACTCATTCTGGTTCATGTTCGAACCCCTCTTGATGGCCAAGTCTACTTTTGACCGCCTGACACCAGCACAGCAGAAAGCAGTGATGGAAGTGGGTGCAAGCCTTGAGAAGTTCTCCATCGAAGAGTCCAAGAAAGACGACCAGATGGCTGCTGAAGTGTGGAAGAAAGCTGGCAAGAAAGCCTACGCCATGGACGATGCAACGTTTGCCAAGTGGCGAGCTGTTGCCGAAAAAACCGCTTGGAAGGATTTCGCTGAAGAAGTGAAAGACGGCCAAAAGTGGTTGGACATGGCCACCGCTGTTAAGTAAAGAAAAAGCGCACCAAACCCTTTCCACTGGTGAGGGTTTGGTGTTCAAGTTCCACTCGGAGACGATTATGAACAACCCATTGTGGCAACTGTTCAGCGGCATCGTGCGCGGCATCAACCAGGCCATGGCGTACCTGTCAGCATTACTGATTCTCGTGTGTTCACTCGTACTGGTGTACGAAGTGGTCACGCGCTACATTCTGAATATTTCAAATGACTGGGTCATTGAGCTCAGCATTTTCATGTTGATCGCAGCCACTTTTCTGGCCGCCGCACACACTCAACGCGAACGCGGCCATGTAGGCATTGAAATTCTGGACGAAGTCATGTCCAAGCGCGCTAGCCGGATTCGTCTGTTGCTGGGCGATATTCTCTCGATGCTGTTTTGTGGCTTGGTGGCCTATTTGTCGGCGGTGTATTGCCACGAAGCTTGGGATCAGGGCTGGACCACCAGTTCAACCTGGGGTCCAAAGCTGTGGATTCCTTATTTCTTTATGGCGTTCGGCATGTTGTTGCTGACACTGCAATTCGTTGTGCAAATTGTTGAAGGCTTGATGGGCAAGGCGCCTGAGCTGCCAAAGCACGGGCATGCAACCACAACCAGCGGACAAGGGGGCTAATATGGGCGTCGTCGAAATCGGCCTGATCTACACGGCCCTCACCTTGGTGTTGCTGTTCTCGGGCATGCCCATTGCGTTTGCTCTGGGTTCCTCGGCAGTGATCATCATGTATTTTTTCATGCCTGCAACCAATATCCATTTGATTGCAGAAACCATTTTCGGTGAACTTGAAAACTTCACCTTGCTCACCATTCCGCTGTTCATTTTGATGGGTGCGGCCATTGGTAAAACCAGGGCAGCGGTTGATTTGTATGAATCGGCGTACCGCTGGTTGTATCGCATGCCGGGTAGCCTGGGCGTGGCGAACGTGGCTGGTTGTACCATTTTTGCAGCCTTGTGTGGTTCAAGCCCCGCCACCTGTGCAGCCATCGGCGGCATGGGTATTCCGGAAATGCGCAAACGTGGTTACAGCGGTGCTTTGGCCTCGGGCTTGATTGCTGCGGGCGGCACGTTGGGTATTCTGATTCCGCCCAGCATCACCTTGATTATTTATGGCGTGATGGCTGAGCAATCGATTGGCAAGTTGTTCATTGCCGGTATCGTGCCAGGCATTTTGCTGGCCGTGTTGTTCTCTGTTTGGGTTGTTTTCAAATTCATTCGTGATCGTCATGAATGGATGAAAACGGCGAGCCCCGAAGAAATCGCAAAGGTAGCCCAAAAGGAACATTTCACCTGGAAGGAAAAAATGGAGTCGTTGCCACGACTGCTGCCTTTCCTCTTGCTGATTGGCTTGATCATGGGTGCCATGTACGGCGGCTTTGGTACGCCTTCTGAAGTGGCGGGTGTGGGTGCAGTGGCCGCGTTGATTCTGGTGATTGCACTGTACAAGTGCTATCAGTGGAATGACCTTCGCGCCATTTTCACGGGCACTGCAAAAGAAAGCTGTATGGTGATGATGATCATTGCCATGTCATTCCTGTTCACTTATGTGATGAGCTATTTGCGTATCAGCCAGAGCATGGCGGAATGGCTGGTGGCACTGGAAATGTCGAAGTGGGCCTTGTTGTTCTGGGTGAACATGTTGTTGCTGGTGCTGGGTTTCTTCCTGCCACCTGTGGCCATTATCCTGATGATCACACCGGTTATTTTGCCACCCATTCTGGCTGCGGGTTTCGACCCAATCTGGTTCGGCATTATCCTGACCATCAACATGGAACTTGGGCTGATTACACCACCGGTGGGCTTGAATCTGTTCGTGATCAACGGTATTGCACCCGACATCAAGTTTGGTGAAATTTTCCGCGGCATTGTTCCGTTCATTCTGATCATTGCGGGCTACATCGCTTTGTTGTCGGCGTTCCCGGACATCGTGATGTTCTTGCCCGACATGTTCTACGACTACTAAGCAGGAAAAAAACAATGAGCATGACCAACACTGCGTGGCGCCAAGGGCAACAATCCAAGGCGGCCCGGTTGGGCCGCGCATCACACCTGGTTGGCGGAAATTCCGGCAAGGTGGTGAAAGCTGAGCAAACAGTGGCTTTGCTTGAAAGTGTGATTCAGCCTGGCGACCGGGTTTGCCTGGAAGGCAACAACCAGAAACAGGCTGACTTTTTGGCGCAGTGTTTGGCCAAAGTGAACCCGCAACAGGTGCATGATTTGCACTTGTTGCAATCGGTGGTGGCTTTACCTGAACACACGGCTTTGTTTGACAAAGGCATTGCAAAGGAAATTGATTTTTCTTTTTCCGGTCCGCAAGGTGCGCGGCTGGCCAACCTGGTAGCCGCTGGAAAAATCAAGATCAATGCGATTCACACTTATCTTGAATTGTTTGGCCGTTACTTTGTGGACTTGACGCCCAATGTGGCCCTGATCGCTGCAGAGGCTGCCGATGCACAGGGCAACCTGTACACCGGCCCGAACACCGAAGACACACCGGCCATTGTGGAAGCAGCTGCATTCAAGAATGGCATTGTGATTGTGCAGGTCAATGAAATACGCGACACACTGCCCCGTGTAGATGTGCCCGCGGATTGGGTGGATTTTGTCATTCATGCGCCGCGCCCCAATTACATTGAACCGTTGTTTACGCGTGACCCCGCACAAATCTCGGAAATACAGGTGTTGATGGCCATGATGGTGATCAAAGGCATTTACGCAGAGTACGGCGTAAAGCGATTGAACCATGGCATTGGCTTTGATACCGCAGCCATTGAGTTGCTGTTGCCTACCTATGGCGAGCAACTGGGCTTGAAGGGAAAAATTTGTACCAACTGGGCACTGAATCCACACCCGGCATTGATACCCGCTATTGAAGCCGGTTTTGTGCAAAGCGTGCACAGCTTCGGCAGTGAACTGGGTATGGAGAAATACATTGCGGCGCGGCCCGATGTTTTTTTCACAGGCAACGATGGCAGCATGCGCAGCAACCGCGCGTTTTGCCAAGCCGCTGGGCATTACGCCTGCGACCTGTTTATTGGTTCAACCTTACAAATTGACACCTACGGCAATAGCAGTACAGCCACGAAAGGCCGAATTGCGGGCTTTGGTGGCGCACCCAATATGGGTGCCGATGCGCGGGGCCGCAGGCATGAAAGCGAAGCCTGGGTGAAGGCAGGACGAGAAGCGCAAGCCAACCCCAAGCACATGCCGCGCGGCAGAAAGCTGGTGGTGCAAATGGTGGAAACATTCCGCGAGCACATGGCACCAGCATTTGTTGAACGTCTCGATGCCTGGGACCTGGCCGACAGCATGGGTTTGAACAACCCGCCCGTGATGATTTTCGGTGATGATGTCACCCACATCGTGACCGAAGAAGGCATTGCAAATTTGTTGTTATGCCGCAGTGAAGAGGAGCGTGAACAAGCCATTCGTGGCGTGGCTGGTTACACCGAAGTGGGCATGGCCCGCGACAAAAAGAAAGTTGAAGAACTGCGTGCCCGAGGCGTGATTAAACGCGCTGAAGATTTGGGCATTGCCCGACGCGATGCCACGCGCGATTTGCTGGCCGCAAAAACCGTGAAAGACTTGGTGCGTGCTTCGGGTGGTTTGTACAACCCGCCCAGCCGTTTCCGCAACTGGTAAGGGGCTTTCATCATGAGCATGGAACAACTGAAATACAACTTGCCCAGCAAGATTCAGCAAACAAACCGCGACGCGGTGCTGGTGGGCGTCACTGCCAGCGGCAACTGCGAAGTGCTGCTGGAGAAAGGTGAAGATACTGCCCATTGTTCAGTGGACATTCAAACTTCAGCACGCGGATTTGGCCAAATTTGGCAGGCTGTGTTGAACGATTTTGCAGAACGCAAAAATGCGGGTGGCTTGAAAATTGAAATTCACGATGTGGGCGCAACACCCGCTGTGGTCAGTCTGCGCCTGGATCAAGCCATAGAGGCATGGGAGAACCAGCATGGCCAATAGTTTTCTGGAAGCCAGTGCACGCGAGCGTGTGCAGGCTGTGTGCGACGAGGGTAGTTTTCAGGAAATCCTGAAACCGTCTGATCGCATCAGCAGCCCCCACATGGCGCTGCTTGAACAACCGGTTGCATTTGATGATGGCGTGGTCATTGGGCGAGCCACTTTGGGTGGCGCACCTGTGCTGGTGGCCGCCCAGGAAGGTGAGTTTCTGGGCGGTGCCATTGGCGAAGTGCATGGCGCAAAAATGACCGCGCTCATTGCCAAAGCGGTGAAGGAAAAACCCCGCGCAGTACTGCTGATTTTTGAAAGCGGCGGTGTGCGTTTGCACGAGGCCAACGCCGGCTTGATTGCGGTGTCGGAAATTATGCGTGCTGTGTGTGCAGCGCGCGCACAAGGCATCCAATTCATTGGTTTGATTGGCGGTGCGGCAGGTTGCTTCGGCGGTACTGGCTTGATCGCCCGTTGCTGCGATGTGCTGATCATGTCGGAAGAAGGGCGCTTGGCCATGTCGGGCCCGGAAGTAATTGAAACCGTGTATGGCGTGGAGGAATTTGATTCACGCGATCGTGCACTGGTGTGGCGGGTCAGCGGTGGCAAGCACCGCTATGTGATGGGCGACATTCAAGCCCTGGTGGCCGATGAAGTGAATGCGTTTCGCAACGCCGCTTTGGCTGCACTTGATTCCGGTAAGGTGGGTTTTGACCTAGAGAATTTGGAAACAGAGCACGCCATGTTGACGCAACGGCTTAAGCAGTTTGGTGACTGCCGGGATGCGAAGGAAATTTGGCAACGCCTGGGGCTACCCAGCGCCGAAGAACTGGCGTTGATGCCTGCAGATGAATTTGTACGCGCAACGAGCGTTGCACGTGATGTGGCAAGGGGTGCGCAATGAACCGGGATCAAGTATTGGACGCCTTGTTTGCCGATCTCTGGAAAGCGGATTGCCTCGAGGCGGATCATTTTTATGGCCGCGCAACTGTCGGCAACCAGCAGGTGACTGTGATTGGCACTGCCGAGAAAGCCGAAGTGGGTGCAGACATGGCCCTGACCATGGCACGTGTGGTGATTGAAACCATCAAGCAGCGCCCTGGCGAACCGATTGTATTTTTGCTGGATACGCAGGGCCAACGCCTTCGCCGCCGGGATGAACTCATGGGTTTGAATGGTTACATGGCGCACCTGGCCAAAGCGGTGGAGCTGGCACGTCAGCGTGGCCATGTGATTGTGAGTGTGGTGTACGGCGAAGCAGTGAGCGGTGGCTACATTAGCACTGGCATGATGGCCGACGCCTGCTATGCCTTGGCCGATGCGGAAATCAAGGTAATGAATTTGCCTGCCATGTCGCGCATTACGAAAATACCTTTGGATCATTTGCAAGCGCTGGCCAAGCAGTCGCCAGTATTTTCACCCGGTGTGGAAAATTATTTGAGCATGGGTCACCTGGATGCTGTGTGGGAAGGCAATTATGCGGCGCAACTGGCTGCATCCATTGCCAGTTTGCGGGCTAAATCGCGCGAGGAAATTGGCAAAGACCTTCGCATTGAACGTGGCATTGAACGCGGCGGCAGAACAGCAGCCGGTGTGGTGCTTGAGCGTGTATTGGCCAAGTGATGAGAAGCCTGTGAGCGCCCAATGAGTGCATTTAGTCGCCATGACCTGGTGTGGTTGAAACTGGATGCCGTGAAGCATGCTGAGTACGTTGGGCCTGCACCCATGGAGCCCGTCAGTGCCTTGTCGCTGTTGCACCGCTGGGTGCTGGGTGACTACCCGCTGATCGTGGCGCGTCAGGCCGATGTACCAGAGGGCTTCTTGCGACTTGGGCTTGCTGAGCCCGCATCGTGGGGCAAGCGGCGTTTGTCGTTTTTGGTGAATGAGCAAGGTGTTGAAAAGCACCAGCAGGGCCCTTTGCTGGCCTTGGTGTTGCCACAGTTGCCACAACATTGGCAGCTGGGTGGGGGCGAATTGCAGTCCTTTCTGGCCAAGCACAGTATTGCCGCTCATGTGTATGGCTCCAGTGCAGTTCAGGTGCTCACGGGTTTGCCGTGTATCACTGAAAGTTCTGATCTCGATGTGTTGTTCAAGCCATCGAGTTGGGCTGATGCAGAAAAGCTGTGCCTTTTTCTGCATGCACTTCAAAATCAATACCCCGAATTCAAGGTGGATGGTGAAGTGCTCAGCCCAAGCGGCCATGCCGTGCAGTGGCGTGAATTGCTTCTAAGCTTTTCAGATTCAAATTTGAAACTGTTGGTAAAAACCGATCGCGATGTAGAACTTGTTGGTTTGGAAAGTTATCGGTCTGGTTTCATCTGCACGCTTGGGAGTGCAGCATGAAAGAACTGGTGAAGCGAATTGATGCCGCAGCCTGCGACGCACTTCGACAGGAAGTTGATCTGGATTACAAGCCCGGACTGGTTTGCCCGAATCGAAATGGTAGCCATGCAGACATGGACTGCAACACCTTTTACAGCAGCATTGAAGCGTTGCGTGGTTACTTTGGACAATGCTTTGCAGCTGGAATTGAGGGTGCAGAATTCAGAACACTGCAGGCGTATGGGCTGGCCGCCGAGCAAGCCATGTTCAAGGCCACTGAAGGTATAAACACCCACAAAGGCGCTATTTTTTTAATGGGCTTGCTCGCCGGTGCAGCAGGTGCCCAGTTTCGTGAACATGGGTGTTTCGAGCCGATTGGCCTGGGCAGATTGGTGGCCGCCAAATGGGGCGTGAATATATTGTTGGCAGGGGTGCAAGACCAGGTTCGGCACCGTGATACGCCAACGCATGGGCGCCGAGTGAAAGACGCCTTTGGTTTGCCCGGCGCGCGCGAGCAGGCAGCCGAAGGTTTTCCGGTGCTGTTCTGGACCACGGTCCCACAACTTCGTTGGGCTTTGTCTGAAGGGCTTTCGCAAGAGCAAGCGCAGTTACATGCCTTGGTGTGTACCATCGGCAAACTGCCCGACACCAACCTTGCCCATCGCGGTGGCTTAAAGGGCTTGAATTGGGCCCAGGGCAGAGTGGACCAGTTTCTGGCCGAGGGTGGCGTGTTTGCGCCCGGCTGGAAAAGCAGGGCACAGCACCTGTGTGCGCAATTTGAATCGCAGTGGTTAAGCCCGGGGGGAAGTGCCGATTTGTTGTCTGCCGCGCTGTTTGTGCAGGCCCTGGTGCAAGTCAATTCCGAGTTGCCCAACTTCATGGTTGCACGCTCATGAATTTGTGCATTTTGTGCCCGGGGCAGGGTAGCCAAACCGTCGACATGCTTCCACGTTTGCTGGCTGAGCCATTGATTGCTCCACACTTGGAACCTTTGTTGGATGCCATGCCTTTTGATGCCATGGCGGTGTCGCAGAATTCCGAATTGTGTTTCGCCAACGCGCATGCCCAGCCCTTGATTGTGGCCGCAGGCACCGCAGTTGCGCAGGCCTTGAAAGCACAGGGTATTCGAATTGATCTAAGCGCGGGTTACAGCATCGGTGAACTGACCGCGCATGTGGTGGCCGGCAGTTTGCAGGCGTTGGACGCAGTGGGTTTGGCGGTGAAGCGCGCACGGTGCATGGACCACGCTGCACCTGCAGCCCACGGCATGATGGCCGTGAAAGGTGTACGGCTTGAAAAGCTGCAAGCCATTGCACATGAGCATGGCTTGGCCGTGGCGATTGTAAATGATGAACAGCATGCCGTACTCGCTGGCCCCACAGCGGTGATGAAATCGATTTGCAAAGGCATGGAACGCGAACTGGGCGCGCATGTGGTGCACTTGAATGTGCAAGTGCCTTCGCACACCGTGTGGTTAAGGGATGCAAGTGTGCAATTCAAAAATGCACTGGATGCGGCCAGTTGGCGCAGATTCGATTGCCCGGTGCTCAGCGCGCTGGACGGAAGCCCTGTAGAGAATCGCGATGGCGCAATCGATTGCCTTGCGCGTCAAATTTCTGAACCCCTTCAGTGGGCGCGTACTTTGGACTTGGCCTCTGAAATGGGCGCCACGGTTTACTTCGAAGTGGGGCCTGGCAATACGCTAACCCGCATGGTTCGCGAGCGATTTCCAAATGTGAAAGCGCGTTCCTTGTCCGAGTTTCAAACCTTTGAAGGCGCATTGAATTGGTTGAGCTGAACGCAGCACTGTTTGCTGAAATTTTCACGGTGCAGGCAGTTGCTGCATACATTGCAATCGGCATTGTTGCCGGTTTTCTTGCGGGCCTTTTGGGTGTTGGCGGTGGCAGTGTTCTGGTGCCTGCATTGGTGTGGGCCTTCAAGCTGGCCGCGTTGCCAGGGCAATGGACCTTTCGTTTGGCGCTGGGTACGTCGATGGCCACCATCTTGTTCACATCGGTTTCCAGTGTGCGATCCCACCACCTTCACGGCGCGGTGCGCTGGGATGTCGTGAAAAATTTCATTCCCGGTATTCTGTTGGGTACTCTGTTCGGTACGTTTCTGGCGCGGCATGTGTCCACCACCTTCCTGATTGTGTTCTTTGCTTTGTTCATGGGGCTGGCTTCTTTTCAAATGTTCTTTGAATACAAGCCAAAACCGGGGCGTGTACTGCCCGGGCGCAACGGGCAAATGGGTGTGGCCACTTTTATTGGTACTGCGTCTTCGTTGGTGGCTGTGGGTGGCGGCGCACTCACCGTGCCGTTTTTGGTGTGGTGCAATGTATCGATTAAAAATGCCATTGGCACCGCATCGGCCATGGGTTTTCCAATTGCCTTGGGCGGAACCATCGGCTTCATATTCAATGGCTGGACTGCACCGGGCCTGCCTTCAGGAAGCCTTGGTTTTGTTTACGTACCCGCCTTGTTGTTCACCGTGGTGGCCAGTGTGTTGCTTGCTCCATGGGGGGCACAGGCGGCTCATATTCTGCCTGCACCCCTGCTTCGAAAAGTGTTTGCGGCGGTTGTGTTTGGCATTGCGGTGAACATGATGCGGGGTGTGTTTTAGGCACCTTTGTAAACGCACGTGCGTTTGCCCACGTTAGCTTTAGTTGATGAAACAAAGCAGTACGAGGCAATACCCATGAAAAAAACCGGTTTGTTGATGTGTGGATTGGTCGCGCTTTGCGTGCAACCTGCGGCTTTTGCACAAACTGATTCTGCCCAAAAAGGTTTACCCGCCCTGATTCAGGTGGCCACTGCCAACACCTTGGTGCTTGAGACCAAAGCCAGCGGAACCATTGAATACCTGTGCAGCAAAGACAAAGACCCGCTGACCACTTACAAGTGGAGCATGGTCGGTCCGAAAGCCGAACTGACCGACGAAGGTGGTGAGACAGTGGGCGATTACTCGGGCCCGCCCGCCCGTTGGAGCCACAAAGACGGCTCGTTTGTCACTGGTTCGCAAGTGGCTGTGTCGCCCAACGGCAGCAAAAACATTCCCCTTCAACTGGTGAAAGCCGATGTGGCCGGCGGGCAGGGCGCCTTGACCGGAGTCAGTTATGTGCAGCGTGTGAATACACAAGGCGGTGTGGCGCCAGCCAAAAAGTGTTCAGCTGACAATGATGGTGAAAAAGCCGAGGTAAGTTACAAGGCGGAGTACCGGTTCTGGAAGGCGAATTGATTAATTGCTTAATCAGACATTTGCTAGTCGAAGCTTGCCTACACGGCGTAGATCCACATTCTTCCGTGCTATCCACAAATCGTGAGCGTCTTGCATGGCGAGCCAACTTTCGGGTGATCGCCCGATCGCCTTGGAAAGCCGAAGCGCCATTTCCGGTGTTACCCGGCTGCTACCGTTGAGAATACGGCTGAGTGTAGAGGGCGCTACGTCCAGTTTCTCTGCAAGTTCTCGCCCGCTGATTCCATGTGGCTCAAGGTAAACGCCCGTGATGAATTCACCAGGGTGGGGTGGGTTGTGCATGTTCATTAGTGATAATCCTCATAGTCCAGCACGTGGACGTTGCCATCACGAAATTCAAAAGTTAAGCGCCAGTTACCATTCACTGATATAGACCACCTTCCACGCATTTCGCCCTTGAGCGGATGAAGTGAAAAGCCTGGAATGTCCATATCGTTGATGGTCTCAGCGGTATCCAGAGCGGCCAGTTGTAAGCGAAGGCGTTTAGCATGATTTGCCTGAATGCCAGCGGTGCTGCCAATTTCAAAGAACTTGCGAAGCCCTTTGTGTTTGAAAGATAGGATCATAGTGGAATGTTGCGTATTGCGCAACACGCATTAATAGTCGAATGCGCTGCTATAACTTAGTGGATTTTGTGGAAGGGCGGTTCAATTCTGGATGTAATTCATCAGGCTTCGAGTGTCTCCAAAGTGGAGTTGAGCCGGTTTAATGTTACTCCGCTTTATTGAGTAGCTCTCAAACGCCTTGTTATGTGCTTAATCTTCTGCGATTGCACTGAAACGTTCAAAAAGTGCTTCAGCTTTGCAAAAACCGTGAGTTAGAGGGTAAGCCTGATTCTCTTTGTTGATGTATAAGAGGGCGGGAAACCCACTAACGTGAAGATGATTTGTAATTGCCAAATGTTTTTGAAACTCAAGTTCAGTTTCTTTGGCGTGAAGGACAGCTAAAAACTGCTCCTCGCACAACCCTATTGTGCCAGCGCAATCAATCAGCGTTTCATCTAAAGACGGGTTCCTGGCCTCACGGTAATAAGCAGATTGAATCGCTTTTGCCATATTTGGTGAGCTTTTTGCAGCTAACTTCTCAGCTGCTATCACTGCTCTACAAGCTTGGTATGTTGAACGATAAGGTGTGTTCCGTTCCCAATAACTGTGATTAAACGTTACTTGGGAAACCTTTTCTATTTGATGCCAATAGGAAGAGATCGCCTCTTTCAGGTTTTCGCTCATGGGTTCTTTGGTATCAGGCGCTAACCCTCCCATTATCCAGTCCACCTCGGCTGAAGGATATTGTTCCAGGAACCGATCCAACTCCGGCTGAAACCCATAACACCAGGCACACATAGGATCCATGACATATAAAAATCGCATACTCACTCTGTTTTAATCCGTGGAAAGGCTTACTGATGCATAACGTAGAAATGACCGGCGGACAGTAGGCTGACGAAAGCCGGCCGATAGGATGTCCGTGTCGATTGCCATGTTATGCATAAGGCTTGCGCGGGTCGAGTTGGCCGCGACCCTGCCCTTCCACCAGGTCTGCAAAGTCTTCCTCGCTTAACTGCGCTTCCAAGAACGGATACTCTTGCATGGCGTTCGAAGGAGTTATGTCGTAAAGCTGCCCGTCAGGAGTTCTCACGGCCGAATGCGCGACGAAGCGCGCGTGCGGTAATCCCGGGAGATCAAAGAACAACCAACCTCGGACAGGCACGTATCCTTGGTTCGATTCACACCAGATCGTGACGTTCTCATGGCACCTGTTGGGCTGTGGTTCCCAGTCAGGCGCTCTGACCTCGGCACGCAATAGCCGCTGTGCCTCTCCAGCGCGCTCCATGAGCGCACGACCATATTCGTCAGGGTTCACGGGTGGCATGATCGCCCAGTTAGGCTAAGCCCCAGGATGCTTTTCATAGCTGACAAATGAACCATCAATCAACTCGCTAACTCGTACCTGCCCCGATTTATTGCTGGGAATAAATATTTCAGAAAGCAGAAGATTTTCTATTGTACTGATTGGCGTAACAAAAGAGAGATTTGAGTTTTCGAAACCCGTGCTGTTTATGCCGCAAACTTTGCCGGCGCTATCAAAAACGGGCCCACCACTGGCGCCGCCATGAATGTACATGCTTGTTTGCATACATGGCCCAGGCATGAGTACGGAATCTCGGCCTTGAAGATAATGCTCCTCAATAGTTCCTTCAAAAAAATCAGGGTAAAAGTGCAGTTCTTGCCTGACGTCGTGTTTGATGACTGTCTTGGGGTAAGCGTAAGTGCAGACTTGTTCTTTGATGGGAGGGATGCGTTGACTAAGACGTAGTATTTTGTTGGTTAGTGGCGCACCTGTCGTGTTGTGCTTCATCTGGGCCGCGATACCAACGCTTATATCCGCAGTTTCATGGCTGGTGCACCGAAGAATATTTCTAATGAAATATTTGCCGCCAAGGAACTGAATTAGAACAATTGGATGAGTTTGATTCCCAGATTGATCAAACACATCCATAAGGACGTGTTTGGCCGTAACAAAGATCCCGTTATCGGCGACAAAAAACCCAGTTCCAACAAGATGAAAATTCAAATCGGAGGTTTGCCGCAATATAGGAAAAACAACATGGCTTAGATCTGCAATATTGCCGTCTCCGTCCATGGCTCCAATTGTTCCCATTTGAGCGCTTCCGCTAAGTTGCTTTGGTTTCATGTAGTGCCTAACGCCCAGCTCAGCAGGCAATTGGAGCGCAGCGTAAATTGATCCGCTGCAGCTGTTTGTTAGAGTGCTCAATCAAAATTTATACCAGCACCCAAGTAAAGGGTTTGTATTGCACATTTTGTTAAATCGATTAGCTCTTGAAGAGTTTGAATTGCTGGCTTTGTTGGATCTATGTCACTAATAACGATTTCAACTGGTACATCGAGTTCCTGCTCAATTATATTTGACGGAGGTATTTTGGCTTTTCTCCTTTGCGTCCATGTCATGGGTTGTACCCTCCACACCACATCCCGATAGCAGTTACCTGCGCCACAATCAATTAGCCCAGAAGGGAAATCAGGAACCAACCTCTGAATCATTGCACTATTGATTTTTGTAAAATTTCCAGTTGGGACTAATAGCTTATGTTTGTCCATTACATCCAAGTCATGGATGGCGCAAATAAGCAAGTTTCCACCATCCCTGTATGGCTTAAGGCTTGCAAGTGCATTTGCGAAATCTTGAGAAACTCTTGATGGTAGGCCAGGTAAAACGGAATCTCTGAGTGCAGTTTCTGTCGAAGTAATGGGAAATTGAATGTTTCTTCTTTCTCCGTCCGACTTTGCGTGCTTCTCGGTACAGTTCCAATATGCGTGATCAATGGCTGATCTTAAGTTATGAAGAACATCACCAATTATAATGGCTGCTTCATTAGCAACTTCCGCGTCTCTCTTTGCGAATGTTGCTCTTTCACCAGTTTTGCAATTAGTTTCTAAATAATAGCCAAATGGGTTACTTCTCTTAAATATCTGACTAAGTTCAGTAAGATGTTTTTCTGCACGTTTTACTTTTAAGTATGCACTATCCATATTTTCACTCTAACTTGATTTATCGAACAATAACGGCGATATCCATTTATCCGAACATCGCAAATTATTTCTTTAACTTAGCTATTTCAAATAGTTGCTAAGCATTGCATGAACGGGATGAAAAATAAACCCTGGTTATTTGTCACACATTCCCGCCGTCGGTCCTACTA
>Ga0308009_10000619_pt1 | contig 24671 bp, 14 predicted proteins | sample Neamet127_FD_203134 | JGI IMG/M metagenome (GOLD analysis project Ga0308009, IMG submission 203134) | Marine microbial communities from water near the shore, Antarctic Ocean - #127 | ecosystem: Environmental > Aquatic > Marine > Unclassified | place: Southern Ocean | collected 2014-07-24
TTGCCGATGTGGACAACACCACGCTGGCCAGTGCAACCGTCACCATTACCAATTTTGTCGCAGGACAGGATGTACTGGCATTGACACTCAACCCTGGAACCATGGGCAATATTGCGATTGCCAGCAACACGGGTGGTGTCTTGACCTTGACGTCGGCTGGCAACACTGCCACGCCTGCGCAGTTTGCAGCAGCACTTGCAGCGGTTACCTATGTCAACACCAGCGACAACCCGACCACCACAGCGCGAGCCATTACCTACGCAGTCAATGACGGAAGCACGTCAAGCGTGTCGGTGGCTACCACCACGGTCAACATCACCAGTGTGAACGACGCGCCCACCCTGACCGTGACCGCAGCCAGCCCGAACTTCACCGAGGCGGCGTTGTCGGCCCAGGCAGCGCCGGTGGCGGTGTTCAGCGCTGCCACTGTCAGTACGGTAGAAGCCGGGCAAACTGTCGCCGGACTGACCTTCACCGTCAGTGGCCTGCTCAACGGTGCCAATGAATCGATTGTGGTTGATGGCCGCACCATCACCCTGGGTGTCACCAGCTCGGGTACAACCACCACCAACGGCCTGGCTTATACCGCCACTGTGAGCGGCGGCACAGCCACCGTGGTGTTGTCAGGTGGAACACTTTCCGCAGCCGCAGCGCAGACATTGGTTAATGGCATCACTTACCAGAACACCAATATCAACGATCCGACGGCCGGCAACCGCACCTTCACCCTGACCCAGATTCAGGACAGCGGCGGCACGGCCAACGGCGGCGTCAACACCACCGCACTGTCCACAGCGTCTGTTGTGGCGGTGCTGCCGAGCAACGATGCACCGACGCTGACCGCGACCGCACTGAACACCACCTTCACCGAGACCGCCGTCCTGAACAACCAGGCGGCCGCGGTGTCGGTGTTCAGCACAACGGCTATCAGCACCATCGAGGCGACCCAGACCATTACGAGCTTGACCTTCACGGTCGGCGGCTTGCTGGACGGGGCCACGGAAACCATCGTGGTGGATGGCCGCACCATCAGTTTGGGGGCCAACATTGCCGGCTGGACAGCGACCAATGGCCTGACTTACACCTCCACTGTGGGTGCTGGCACTGCCACCATCACGCTGACTGGCACCTCGCTGACGCCAGCACTGGCTCAAACGCTGGTGAATGGCATCACCTACCAAAATACCAACCTGGACGACCCAACACCGGGCGTACGGACCTTTACCCTGACCCAAATTCAGGACAGCGGTGGCACGGCCAACAGCGGCGTCAATACAACGGCGCTGTCGGTGGTGTCCAACGTCACGGTGGCGGTTAACAACGATGCACCGGTACTGGATCTGGACGCCAGCTCGGCAGGCACCGGCTTTGCAACCACCTTTTTAAGGGCAGGCACCGATACACCGATTAAGGTGGTTGATACTGACGTGCTGATAACGGATGCAGACAGTGCAAATATAACCAGCGCGACCATTGACATCGGAACGGGTTATTCAAGCGGCCAGGATGTCCTCGCTTTTGCCAACATCAATCCTGCCAAATTCACCAGCACCTGGACAGCGGCAACCGGTACGCTTGTCATCAACACCATTGGCGGACAGACCACCACACTGGCGGAGTACCAACAGGCGCTCAGGGCGGTGACGTTCACCTCCACTAGTGGGGGGGCCACAACGCGTAACGTGGACATTACGGTAAGCGATGGTGCGCTGACCAGCGCTTCTGCGCGCACCACGGTGGCCTTCGTTAATAGCACTGCCCCGCTTGGACTTGTTTCTGCGGCCACAGGTCTTGAGGATGCAACTTCTGCCGCGCCGATTGCGATTGTGCTCAATGGTGTTGATGACACGGCGATCACGCGATTCCAGATTCAAAGCCTTCCGACAGGTGCGCAGGGCCTCCTCTACACCGATGCGGCCTGTACGGTACTGGCTACGGCCGGTCCCACGATTTACGCTGCTACCGGTGGTACGCTGACCTTGTATTTTGTGCCGACGGCCAACTACAACGGTGCTGCCACTTTCAACTTCAGGGCCGGTGATGCTGGCGCGATCAGTGGCACCAATACGGTTGCCACGATCAACGTCACCGCCGTCAACGACGCGCCAGTGCTGGCAAATACCGCACTGAGCCTGACCACCATGACCCAGGACGCCCCTGCACCGGTAGGCGCGGTCGGCAACCTGGTCTCCACGCTGGTAGGTGGTATCACCGACACGGCAGACGGCAGCGCAGTTAGGGGTGTGGCCATCACTGCCACCGATGCCACCAACGGCACCTGGTTCTTCTCAACCAACAATGGCACCACCTGGCTGGCCGTTGGCGCGGTCAGCAACAGCAGCGCCTTGTTGCTGGCTTCTGATGCCAATACACGGGTTTACTTCCAGCCGGCCGAAAATTTCAGCGGCACTGTTTCTTCTGGCCTGACCCTGCGCGCCTGGGACCAGACTTCAGGTGCGGCGGCCACCAAAGTGGATGTCAGTACCAATGGCGGTACAACGCCGTTCTCTTCAGCCACCGATACGGTGTCGATCAACGTCACCTTTGTCAACAACGCACCTACCTTGACGGCCACCGCCGTGGCCCCCACCTTCACCGAAGGCACCGGCTCCACACAGTCAGCCGCGGTATCGGTGTTCAGTGGCGCCGCGGTCAGCGCCGTAGAGGGTGGTCAAACCATCACAGGCATGACCTTCACCGTCACCGGCTTGCTCAATGGTGCCAACGAAACGATTGTGGTGGACGGACGCACCATTACCCTGGGCGTCACAAGCTCTGGAACCACGGTCACCAATGGCTTGGGCTATACGGCCACGGTCACTGGCGGTACAGCCACAGTGGTGCTGACAGGTGGTACCTTGTCTGGCGCTGCGGCGCAAGCTGTGGTCGATGGCATCACTTACCAGAACACCAGTGTGGACAACCCCAGCGCTGGCAACCGCGTTTTCACACTGACGCAGGTCAGAGACAGTGGCGGTACGGCCAACGGCGGTGTGGACACCACCACGCTGTCGATTGCCTCAACAGTGACGCTGGTGGCAGTCAACGATGCGCCCACCAACACGGTCCCTGGCGCGCTGCAGACGACCAACGAAGACACGACCAAGGCGATCACCGGCTTGTCGGTTGCCGACATAGATGCCAATGCCAGCAGCGTCACCGTGACACTGGTGGTGACCAATGGCACGCTCACAGTCAGCGGCGGTACTGCCACTATTTCTGGCAGTGGCACAGGCACGGTGACCCTGACGGGCACAGTGGCGCAAATCAATGCGACTTTGGGCGCAACGGTGAACTACGTGCCGACGGCCGATTACAACGGTGCTGCGACGCTGACCATGACCGCCAATGACGGTGGCAACACAGGCGGTGGCGCGCTGACGGATGGTGATACCGTGAATATTTCAGTGGCTGCTGTTGCCGACATCACCGACGACACGGTGGCTACAGCCGAAGATACCGCTGGCACCTTCAGCGTGCTGACCAACGACAGCTTTGCAAACGCCGGCAAACTCATCACAGCCGTCGGTGGCCTTGCCATCACGGCCGGCGGTGCAGCGGTGACCGTGGCAAACGGCACAGTGGCCTTGAATGTGAGCGGTCAATTGATCTTCACTCCCGCCAGCAATTTCAACGGCGCTACCTCGTTTACCTACACCGTGACATCAGGTGGCGTGACCGAAACCGCTACCGCCAATGTGACGGTCAGTGCTGTCAACGACGCCCCAGTCAACACCGTGCCGGGCTCGATTGCTGTCATCGAAGACGTGGCATCGGCCATCACAGGCATCAGCATCAGCGATGTAGATGCCAGCGGCAGCACCGTCAGCGTCACGCTGGGTGTGCCCGCAGGTACCTTGGCCGCGATAACAGGTGGCGGTGTGACAGTGTCGGGTTCAGGCAGCGGCACCTTGGTGCTGTCTGGTACGCAAGTCAACATCAACAGTTTCATTGCGGCAAGCGCTGTGAGCTACACCACAGCCCCCAACGCCAACGGTACGGTTACTCTGACGGTCACCACCAGTGACCTGGGTAACACGGGTAGCGGCGGTACTTTGACCGATGTGGACACCGTTACGCTGAACATCACCGCCGTCAACGACGCACCGGTGCTTGACCTGGATGCCAGCTCGGGCGGCACTGGGTATGTGGCTGCTTACACCGAAAACGGCGTTGGCGTGCAGATCACCAATTCGAACCAGGTGTTGACGGACGACGCGACCAATTTGGCCAGCGCCACCATCACCCTGACCAACTGGCAGGCTGGCGACGTGCTGGCAATTGGCTCGATTCCCGCAGGCATCAGCTACAGCCTGTCTGGCCCGAACAGCAATATTCTGACGCTCACGGGTGCGGCCACAGTGGCAGACTACAAGGTGGCACTGCGGGCCATCACCTACGCCAACAGCTCTGACAACCCCAGCACCACGCCGCGCAGCATCACGGTGGTGGTGAACGACGGTCTGCTAAACAGTAACGTGGCAACGACCACCGTCAATGTGACCGCCGTGAACGACGCACCCACGCTGGACCTAGACGGCAGCGCCGCTGGCACCGGCTTTTCGACCTACTTTGTGCGCAGTGGGCCATCGTCCACCGCGATTGCGATTGCCGACATTGACCGCGTCATCTCTGACCCGGACAGCGCCAACATGACAAGCGCCACCGTCACTCTGACCAACTGGCAGGCCAACGACGTGTTGTCGGTGGGCAGCTTGCCCGGCGGTATCTCGGCGGTGATCTCCGGCGCCAACAGCGATATTGTGACCTTGTCGGGCTCTGCCTCTGCGGCCGACTACCAGACCGCGCTTAGCGCCATCCGGTTCAATAACCTCAACGCGGCGGCTGATCTGACCGCGCGCGCTTTCACTGTCACCGTGACAGATGGTGCCTTGGTCAGCAATACGGCCAGTACGACGGTCACGATGGCGACTTCAGGTGCACCGGTAGCTTCGGCAGCCAGCGCCACCGGCAATGAAGATGCGGCTGGCGGCATCCCGGTTACCTTGACCGCAATCGATCCGAACGGCACGATCAGTACCTTCACCCTGAGCGGCCTGCCTGCCAACGGCACGCTGTACACCGATGCCGCAATGACGGTCGCTGTGACCGCCAGCACTGCTTACGCCGCCACAAGTGACAGCTTGACTTTGTACTTCAGGCCAACCACGAATTGGGCAGGCAGCACGACCTTTAACTTCTTCGCGACCGACAATTCGAGTACCAACAGCACTGGCGCGGTCGCTACGATCAATGCCACAGCGGTGGCCGATGCGCCGACCTTGTCAGTGGGCAACTCGTTCTCGCAGGTTTTCAACACCACCTGGGAATCGGTAGGCCCTCTGACCGCGACGGCCAATGACACCAACAATGCCACGCACGCCAAGGGCACGGCGGCTATCGAAGGCTGGTCGCTGGCTGCCCTTGCGGCTGGCGACACCGTGGCTACGTCCGGCGGCACCCAGGTCAACCAGTTTTACTTCAATGCCGACGGCGATCAGATTCTCAACTCGAACAACGCCACTTTGTACACGGCTGCCGGCATGCTGGGTAGCACCACGGGTGCTGATGCACAGAGCGTGTTCCTGCATCTGGACAATGCGGCCAACGGCACTGTGCCCAGCCCCAACTACCAGACGCCGGCCATTACCCGCACCATCAACGTGACCGATATCACCAATATCTATCAGTTGAGTCTGAATTACGCGCCTGACGCAGCGCCAACTGCCAATACCGGCTTCCAGGTGTTGGTAGACGGTGTGGTGGTTGGCACCTACACAGCGGGGACTGCAAATTCTGCGCTGGTCTGGCAAGCGGTGCGCACAGGATTCAACTTTGCGACGACGGGTATCCACACCATCACGATTCAGACCACCTCGCCAGAGACGGGCAATGGTGTGGGTGGGTACTTCGATGACATTCGTCTGGTGGAGGCCCAGGGTGCGATGCAGGACAACTACAACTCGGTCAACAACACCTATGTCAACAACATCGGCAACGTGACGCGTATAGCGCTTGCGGGGGAAATCACGGCGGCTCTGGTGGACAACGATGGCTCGGAAACACTTTCTCTGTTGATCACCAATATGCCGGGCGGATCGCGCATTGTGTCTGGGGCAACCACGTACAGCCCGGTTAACGGCCAGGTAACCATTCCGTACAGTGCACTTCCAACTGCCTTTTTGATGTTCCCTGAAGATTACTCAGGGCGTATCGATCTGGGAGTGACTGCCACATCCACCGAGAGCCTGAATGGCGCGACCGCCAGCAGTTCGCAAACGCTGACCTTCAATATCTTCCAGCAGGGTATGTCATCCGGTAATCCGCCGTTGATGGCAGTGGTCAATGACACTACCATCGTGGAAGGGGACTACGCGATGTTTGATATCCGGCTTGGCGCACAAACTGCCAACGACGTCACGGTTACCCTGCAAACCACCAACGGCACGGCTACCGGTGCCGATTATGGTGCGACCTTGCAGTACTCGGTCAATGGCGGTACCAACTGGGTCAACTATACCGGCAGCATGGTTATTTCGTCGGGCAAGACCAGTGTTCTGGTGCGCACCACCACCACCGTCGATGGAAGTATCGAAGGGGCCGAGAGCTTCACGCTGACGGCCACGGTCTCTTCCGGTCCGGTTATCAATTCGGTCGCCGTGGGTACGGCCACCATTCTCGATCTGGACAGTGCGCCCATTCTCCAGGTGCGGCCTGTCGGCCAGTGGACGTTTGATGAAGGTTTTGGCGTCCCTGCGCTCAACGAATACCGGGACATCATTGGGACCCTCTCAGACGCGAACACCACCAATGGCAACGCAACGCCGACCTGGATTGCCGGCCATGCGGGCACCTCTGGAACCGCTATACAGTTCGACGGCAAAGGCGCGTCGCTCTCGGTAGACCCGGCCGAGCTCGACCCCATCACTGGCTCTGCCACCATCAGCTTCTGGATCAAGACCACCCAGAATCTGGCGACCGATGCCGCCCAGTTTGGGGGTGGAGATATTGGTTGGAACCGACCCAGCGTGATTGGTTCAGAGCAAAACGGGGCGGTCAATGATGCTCAATGGGGCTGGCTTGACAACAACGGCCGCATTGGTTTGAACGTCGGCGACACGGCTGGCGCCAAGAGTACAACCATTATTTCCGACAACATATGGCACTTTGTCGCGATGACCCGCAATGCGACCACGGGTCAGACCCAGATGTGGGTGGACGGTGTGCTGGAGAGCACTGTCACCGCTGCTGGCCTGGCAGGAACCATCACCAACGTATTTGGCATCGGCTTCACCAACGGCGTTTTTGGCAATTTTGACCGCCGGATAGACAACGACAAATACCTCAACGCGGGTATCGATGACCTGAGGATATACAGCAGTGTGTTGACCAACGAGCAGGTGCGCTCGGTGTGGGGAACAGAGCTCAACCGCCAAGATGTCGGTATTGCCAATGACGGCAGCACGTTCCAGTTTGATGTCACGGCGCGTGCGTTTGACACGCTGACCGTCTCCGGGTTGCAAACCGGCTGGGTCATCAGTGACAACGCCGGCCGCAGCGCCACCATCACGACCGGTGTGACGCAATCGGTCGACATTTCGACATGGAGCTTCACCGGCCCATTGACTGTGACGGGGGTCACGACAGCGCAATCCGCGTTGATTGACGTCACCGCCACGAAAGGTGTTCATCAGGTCGATCAGCTCCTGAGTCTTGTCAGCATCTCCAATGCCTACGAAGGAACCAGCGGCAACAACACACCTACGCTCACAGCAAATTCGGATTTTGCGTTCGGCAATGACGGCAACGACACACTGAGTGGCGGGGCAGGGGATGACCGGCTGCACGGCGGCGCTGGTGCCGATATTTTGGACGGAGGGGACGGACGCGACCTGATTATTGGGGGTCAAGGCGCGGACATTTTGACGGGTGGGTTGGGCTCAGACATCTTTGCCTGGAAGCTCAACGATGGAGGTAGCGCGGGTGCACCCGTGACCGACACCATCACCGACTTCAGCCTGGCAGCCCGGTCTGCAGGCGGCGATGTGCTGGACTTGCGCGACTTGCTGGTCGGAGAGGCCGCCGGCACCCTGCTGGGGCAGGACAATCTTGCGAACTTCCTGCACTTCGAAAAATCGGGAGCGGACACGATTGTTCACATCAGCACAACCGGCGGTTTTTCTACTGATCCGCATGCCGTGGGCGCACCGTCCAGTGTGGTCACAGGGGCAGCAGATCAGAAGATTGTTCTGAGCGGGGTCGACATGATCGGGGTCTACACGACTGACCAGCAGGTGATCCAGGACTTGCTGACCAAAGGCAAACTCAATACAGATTGATGGGATAAGGGAGATGCCGGGGACACACGCAGGGCGTTGGTCGGCGCATGTGCCTGAGTACTGGCCGGTAGTTGGATACTCTGGGGAGCCCTCACCCTGACCCTCTCCCAGAGGGCGAGGGAAAAGGAAGCAGTCCGGTGCAAAGTCCGGGCTTGCTTTTTTAAGCGTTTTAGACCGCCAGTCCTTGCTGTACTTGCGCAAGCAGCTATCGTTTTAATAGCAAATTGTTTACGCTCTGCCCCTGCCCCTGCCCCTGCCCCTGCCCGTGGCGGGTCTGCGGGTCAGCGCGCAGCCACCAAAAATGCTGCGGGCGGCAAGATCGGAATGCCTTGCCAGGGGTGCATTTGTGTCAGGTGGGGGTCGCTGGCCACTATCATTTCGGCGCTCACGGCCAGGGCCAGGGCGAGAAATTTATTGTCTTTGGGGTCAGTGCAGTCTGTGACTTGCTGCGTCACCTGCGCCATGCGCACATGTTGGCTCAGCCCTTCCACGAAAGCCTGACGGGTGGCTGCGGAAACATAGCGATCAAACTTTGGCCGCTGCAGCACGGTTTGCAGTTCTGCAAACGTAGCCGGTGACGCACATACGTCGTAGTGCAGCAGTGCCCGCTCCAGCGCCAACGCAGGTACTGACTGCGGCCGGATCGCGGCGCTGACCAACACCCCGGTGTCGATAACGATGGGTCTATCGAAGTTCATGGACCAGTTCGGTCACATCGCCATCGCTCAGGGTGGCTGCTTCAGCGCTTACGCCTTGTTCACGCACCAGCTGCTCGCGATACGCCGCATACCAGCGGCTTGCCGTTTCACGGCGCGTGCGCAAGTCGCTCAGCGCCTGCATGTCCTGGTTACAGATGACATAAGCGACCGGCCTGCCGCGCCGCGTGACTTGCACCGGTTCGCGCTGCGAACGATCAATCAGCTCGCCAAAACGGCTTTGGGCCTCTACCGAGGTGAGAGTAAGCATGTTGAACTCCATGAAATGGCCATAACAGCCGATGTAGCTATTATGGCCGATTCGGCAAACTGTTGTTTGTTGCAAAAATTCAACATCAGTCGGTTTCCTTGACAGCAGGCCCGGTCACACCGTCAAAACCGGCAGCGTCCAGTGCGGCCAGCTCAGCACGGTCAATCACGCCTTCACCGAAAACCTGTATATCCATTTTGTGCGCGGCGGACGCCAGACCTTTGAGAAAGGTCTGATTGTCCGTGCTGTATTGCAATCCCCGTATGAAACTGGAGTCGACTTTCAGGAAGTCGAGGCCGAAGTCGTGCAAGGTATCCGAGTGGCTGAAGTGACGGCCAAAATGTGTCAGCCCGACGCGGCTGCCTGTTTTTCGGACTTCAGCGACAAAGGCATGGAAGATGTCCATGTGCTTGAGGGCGTCGTCTTCGGGCACCTCCAGCCAGAGGCGGCTGGCGAGATCGGTATTTTTCTTGAGCAGATCCAGCAAGCGGGATTGAAAGCCGTCCTCGCGCAAGGAAGCCGCAGACAGATGGATGGCCAAGACGGACAGGCCAGGTTCGCTGCGCAATTTTTCAAGACCCAGCTGGATGGCAGTCTGATCAACCAGCGGCGTCAGTTGGAAGCGTTCGGCTATTTGTATAAAGCGCTTGGCTGCCTGCCACTCGTCTGTTTCATCGAACATCAGTTCCAGCCGACATTTGCGGTGCAGCAGGCGTCCTTTTAGATCTTGTACCGGAAATGACGCCAGCCGAGCACGGCCTTGATTCAGCGCATGCCTGATCAATTGCGCAGTTTTCTCGGCCTTGCTGGAAATAGCTCCCTCGTCGGCGCCGTCGGTCTCCCGGATGGCGTTGTCGCCCTGCGCCTCGGCTGCAGCCAACGCGGTCGAGGCCTGCGCCATCAATCCGGCAATATCCTGTCCGCGCTGCAATTTGCCGATGCCGATGTAAGCCGTCGGACCGTTCCCGCTCAACGGGGCAACTGCGTGAACCAAGGAGCGTAGCAGCCCTTCGGCTGCTTCCTGCGCCTTCGCCTGGCTGGGCAGCAGCAAAGCAAAATCGGAGTCGCCGATGCGTGCTGCAACACCATGGGCCCACACCGCGTGTTGGCTGAGCACTTTTGCAAATGCTTTCAGGAGTTCATTGGTGGCAGCCAGGCCTAGGCGCTGGTTGAGCCCGCCAAAAGCGGCCACGCGTACCAGCAACAGCGTACCGTCGGCAGCCTCTTCGCTGTCCAGCGAATCCAGCAACTGCATCAGGAAGAACGTCCGGTTAGCGAGCCCGGTGAGCGGGTCATAGTTGGCAGTCATTCGCAGGATTTCCAGTCGCTGCGCTTCTTCCGCGAACATGTCTTTGAGTCGACTGACGGTGCTGTTCATCGCCAAGGCAAGCTGCCTGAGTTCGGGCACGTCCGGCAGGTCTATCGACACAAAGCGGCGTTCGCTGATGGCGCTGGCCTGATTGATGACCCGTTGCAAAGGTTCTCGCAGCCGCCGCAAAATCAGTGTTCCCAGATAGCCGCCCACGAAGCCAGAAAGCCCCAGCGCCAGCGTCAGTTGCAGGACGCTTTTCCACAAGGACTGGTAGGCAAAGCGACTGGCACTGACAACTGTCAAGGTGCCTAGCTGGTTCCAGCCATTGCTGATTTGTGCCTGGCCAGGGGTGGCCCTCAGGGGCAAAACTTTGATAAACCACTCAGGCACAAACTGCCCATTCGTTGGTGCAACACGTTCCACGATGGTTTTACCAAGAGGGTCCACCACTCTTATCAGCTCGTAGTGGCCGCTGTCAAACAAGGCCGCAACAGTCAACTCGATCATGACCACATCGGCATTTTGTTGGCTCAATGCCAGCGCCAGAGCGGTGGCATTGTCTGTATTTTTGGCTTTGAGCTGCTCTGACAGATAACTTCGCGCATTCAGCGTGGAAGCCAGCAAGCCGCCCATCAGCGCCAGCAAGGTACTGAGAATGATTGCAAGCCACAGTTGGCGGTACATCGACATGGAAAATTCCCCTCGGAACAGTTCTTATAGCGTTTTCTAGATGGATTCAGTCAAAACCTTCAGCGCGCGCCCTTTTCAGCAGATCCTGCCAGCGCGACAGGGTGCCCGGCCCTCCCGCCCCCCGCGCGCCTGATGCCCCCTGCCAAAGTCCCTGGCTGTTGAAGCTAAAAACAGGCAGGAGGTCCGGACGGCGCGAAGCAAGCTGAAGATCGCTGATCAGGTTGTCGAGAATCAGCGGTTCAGCATCCGGAACGGGATAAAAGGCCAAAACCATGTGCGCCTGGGAAATGCTGCTGTTGATGCCGCCAATCCGTGCCTGCACATAGACCAGCCGCAGTTTTTCGTCTGGAATGCCAAGCAGCAGAAGGGTGAAGTACTTGACGATGGCAAAGTCTTCGCAATCGCCGGCCCCGCGACCCAGGGTCTCCATCGGCGTCGCCCAATAGTCGCTTTTAGCCCATACCGTCAAGTCCTCCTGAAACCTGATGCGACGGTTGAAAAAGTCATTGACGAGCTTGAGTTTTGCGGGCGCTGGCTGCTCTGCACCTTGCTTGAGCAGCGTTTGCCAATCGACGAACGCCCCCATCGCAGGCGCACCAAAGCGCTGGGAAAGGACGTTCTGCATCCGGTCAAAGTCAAGTGCAGCGACCTTGAGCGACCCAATGGTGAGCAGCAATACGAGCAGTACTGCTCTGTGGAAATGCTTGAAGTGTGTCGTTTTTGCCCCAACAGTGAAATTCACCTGGATATTAATTGCACTTCCAGAAAGCCTGCGTTAACATGAAAATATCTATATAAAACAGTAACTAACCGTGTTTTGTTAACCTGATTTCGAATGATTTTATCGATCTTCAATATGCCGAGCTAACAGGCATCGACGTTGTCCGGAGTGGTCGTTACCGCAGGAAAGAGTGAGAGCAAGCAATGCAAGAAAAGCCAGTTAATCGCCTTATTTTGCGAATTCCGGTGACCCCGGGCCTGGCTGGAGCTTCTTTTTTTGCCAGTGTAACGGCGAAGCGGTTGTTTGCATGAGCCGGGTCCATTTGAATCAACCAGCCAAGACGTTGGACAACACCTCGGGCGAGTGCCGTTCTGGTAACGACCGCTTCAGGGGGCGGCTCAAAGGTGTGCTGGCTTTCGTGTGGGCCGGCATGGCGGGTGGTGCTTTGACGCTGGGTTGCGCTGACTTCGCGCGTGCTCAGGACGGAAAACCGTTGACGCTTAAAGAGGCGGCGCAAAAAGCTGTTTTGAGCAATCCGGAAGTGCTGGCGCGCTGGCACACCCTCAGGGCGGCTAACAATGAGCGCGAGGTCAGCGCGGGTGCCCTGCTGCCCCGAGTCGATTTTCTAGCCGGTGCAGGTACCGAGCGGCGGTCTGAGGTCACAGTCCGTTCGCCCTACGACAGGACCTCTACCTCGCTGACGATCACCCAGGTGCTGTACGACGGTTTTGCCACGCGCAATGAAATCAAGCGGCTGGACCATGCCCGCCTGGTCCGCCTGTTTGAGTTTTTTGATACCTCTGAAAGTGTGGCGCTGGAGGCAGGGCGTGCTTTCTACGATGTCTTGCGTTTTCGGGATCTCGTGGCTTTGGCCGAGGAGAATTTTGTCCAGCATCGCTCTGTATTCGAGCAGACGGAACGCAGGGTCAAGGCCAAGATAGCGCGAGCAGTCGATCTGGAGCAAATTGGTGCGCGTCTGGCCTTGGCTGAGGCCAATCTCTTGACTGAAACCGCCAATTTGCACGATACGTCGGCGCGCTTCCAACGTATCGTCGGGCAAGTCCCCCCCGCTGAACTGCCCTTGCCGACGCAGTTGACGCTGAATATTCCGGTGGACGCGACCAGTGCTGTGCGGGAAGCGCAACGGCGCAACGGCGCCTTGCGCGCGTCGATTGAAAACGTGCGCGCCTCCGATGCTGCGCTGGCTTCCAGGCAGGGCGTTTATCAGCCTCGGTTTGACCTGCGTCTGCGTCGCGACCAGGGCAGGAACCTCAGTGGTATTCCGGGGAACTCGGAGATCAACGTGGCGGAAGTGGTGATGAGCTGGAACCTCTTCAACGGCTTTAGCGACCGTGCCCGCGAGCGGCAGTTTGCCGAGCAGCTCAATATCGCCAAGGACCTGCGTGACAAGACCTGCCGCGACATCCGGCAGACCTTGTTGATCGCCTACAACGATGTTCGCAAGCTCACCGAGCAACTTATCTACATCAGTCAGAACAATGTGTCCGTCGAGAAGGCGAGAAACGCTTATCGGCAGCAATTTGACATCGGGCAGCGCACTTTGCTGGACTTGCTCGACACCGAAAACGAGCTGTACCAAGCCAAGCGCGCCGAGGCGAATGCCGAGCATGACCTTAATATTGCTTATGTCAGGACCCAAGCTGGGCTCGGCACGCTGTTGAGTGCGCTGGAGTTGTCCAAAATTGAAACTGGCCCGGTTCCTGGTCTGGCGCAGTGGGACGAGGGCGAAGACGCCGCGCAGAGTTGCCCTGCCGAGCCTGTGACCGTCTATGTGGTGGACAAGGCTGCCCTGCTTAACCGGGCCGCAGACCTGCAGAAGCAGACGGCCTTGCTCAATGCGCGAGAGCGTGCCATGCAAGAGGTGATGACTCCTCTTACGCCCGACGCATTGGGTGCACGGCCTGCTGGCGCTGCGACTTCAGTGGCGCCTGTTGCGCCGACCCCAACGCAGCTAACGCCCAAGGCTCCCGCTGGCAGAGCGACACCGCTGGTGACGCCGGCCCCTCCCAGAGTTGTGCCGGCACCGCCTGCCCCGGCCACCCCAGCTTCGTCATCCAACGACGTCAATTACAGCGAGCTTAGGCAGACACTACAGAACTGGCGTGCCGCCTGGATCAAACGGGATGTAGATACCTACCTTGGGTTTTATGCACCGAATTTCGTACCTTCCACGGGGGATGGCCAGGAAGCCTGGAAAGAAAAACGCAAAGCGGCTCTGAGTCGTGCGATTGATATTTCCCTTGAGATTGCCGACTTGACCGTGACGCTGTCGGACGCCACGAATGCAACCATGGTTTTCAAGCAAACCTATGGAGCCGCCAATTACCGCGACATTGTCACCAAAACTTTGCAATGGATGAAAGTCGGTGAGCGCTGGCTGATTGTTCGGGAGAGTTCTGCGGCTCCCCTGGCGGCGGGTCAGTAAACAAGCCTTGTTACCGGGACAAAGGCAGCAGGTGGTGCGTAAATCGATACTGGCTTAGCGCAAAGCATTGCTTGCAGCCACGCGGTCGAGTTCATCAAACACCTTGTCAAAATCCACCGGTTTGGTCCAGTAGCCGTTGAAACCGGCTTGCTCGGCAAGTATTTTATGTTCGGGCAGGGTATCGGCCGAACACATGAAAGCCGGCGTTTTTTCAAGCCCGGTAATAGCCCGCATGCGCTTGAGCAGATCAATGCCGTGGGTGTCCGGCAGGCGGCCGTCGAGGACCAGCACATCGGGCTGCCAGGTGCTGGCTACTTCAAAGCCCTGGGCTCCGTTTTGAGCCATGCGCATCTCGACATCATCGCGGGTCCGCATCACGTCGTCGAACAGCATCAGGTTGTACATATTGTCTTCAACGTACAGCACGCGCATTTTTCGCTGGAGACCGTCTGCGGATACCTGGACCGGCGCAATGAGGCCGGGGTCGGTATCGGTAAAGTCACTGGCCTGTTCCCAATAGACGTCCGTCGATACATGGTCAAGCACCCGGCACAGCCGGGCAGACTGGATCAACGCGTTTTCCACGCGCTTGCGCTCGGTGACGTCAAGACTCAGTTCGACAAACACAAGGGGACGTCCCTGGCCATCGACCTCAGAAAACAGCAGTGAGTGAACTTCCAGCAATTCACCATCGGGCCGGATGAGGCGGTAGTCAAGCTCGATGGCGCCTGGGCTGATGCGCAGTTGCTCCCGCGCGCTGATCAGCAACTCGAGGTCATCCGGATAGACCAGACCCATGGCGAAGTCCAAAGTGACCGATGCACCGACGGGACTGACGCCAAACATCTGGTAAGCGCGGGTGTTCCAGCTCAACTCCTGTTTCGCGAGGTTGAACACCGACTGGGCAACCCCGGTGGCGTCCATCAACTGCTGCTGCATTCTGCGCTGGGCTTGTGCAAGCCCGTATTCGGGTTCAGGCGTGATCTGTCTGAAGCCAGTCACCGACTCACTCATGGAAGCATCCGGTGAAGAGAGTGCGCGCGAGGGGCGATTGGAATAGGGTCACAGCAATCTCCAAAATGGTCTGGGTCGAGGGCTGTCCGGATGATTGCCGCAGCCCGTGCTCCGGGAAATTGTATGAAATTTCCCGGCTGCGGAAACCATCTTATGCCAGAAAAGCGCCGCCTGTCGCGGAGTTTGTGCGGGCCGCCACACCCGAATCGCTGAGGCGGATTGGGCGATTGGGCTTCGATCTTTTTTCAGTCGGGCAAAACGGCCGTGACTTCAATTTCGATGCGCGCCCGATCTTCAACCAAAGCCGAAACTTCAACACAGCTCATGGCCGGAAAATTCTTGCCCATGACTTCCCGGTAGGCCGCGCCCAGTTCTTTCAGACGCGCAATGTACTCGACGCGGTCAATCACATACCAGGTCATGCGGACCATGTGTTCCGGTCCCGCACCGCCGGCCTGCAACACCGCCCGGATGTTCAGCAAGGCCTGACGCGTCTGGGCGATGAAGTCGTCGCTTTCAAACTGCTGCTGCGTATTCCAGCCGATCTGGCCGCCCACAAAAATCATCGCGCCTCTAGCCATCACGCCGTTGGCGTAGCCTTTGGGCTCGGCCCAGCCCGACGGTTGCAGCAGTTTCATCATGGCTTGTTTTCCTTTGTTGAGTCGAGGTAGGGCAGCAGCGCGGCACGCAATCCCACCGGAATAGGCAGCACCTTGCCATGGGGTATCTCGGAACACACGACCACTGTGTTTGCGATCAATTTCAGTGCCTGGCCCTTGTCTGACGGGCGTGAAATGCTATGAATTTCATAGTGCATGCCGATGCTGGCGTTGCCGACGCGGCTCAGGCCCAGGCTGATGTCGATCTCGTCCCCATAGCGGCACATGCCGAGAAATTCGGTTTTGAGATCCACGATAGGCACGCCTATACCGGAGGCAATCAGCGCATGCTCCGGATGGCCGATGTGGGCCAGAAAGTCTTCCTGTGTTTCATGCAACAGGTAAAAGTACTGCGGATAAAACACAATACCGGCCGGATCGCAATGGTGAAACCGGATCTGCTTGCGCACTGAGAACCTCATAACTGGCGCAGCCTGAAACGCTGCAATTTACCAGTTTCCGTGCGCGGCAGATTGGCGACGAACTCCACCACACGCGGGTACTTGAAAGGCGCTAGCGTGGCCTTGACGTGGTCCTGTAGCAGCTTGCGCATGGCTTGGTCGGTGACATGGCCGGGCTTGAGCACGACAAAGGCCTTGACCACCATGCCGCGTTCGTCGTCGGGTATGCCGATCACACCGCACTCGGCAACTGCCGGGTGTTTGAGCAGCGCGTCTTCAACCTCCGGCCCGCCGACGTTGTAGCCCGAGGTGATGATCATGTCGTCGTCGCGGGCCTGATAGAAGAAGTAGCCGTCCTCGTCTTGCACAAAGGCGTCGCCGGGATAGTTCCAGCCGTTCTTGACGTAGTTGGCCTGGCGCGGGTCGTTGAGGTAGCGGCAGCCGGTGGGACCGATCACTGCGAGCTTGCCGATGGTGCCGCGTGGCACTGCCTCGCCGGAATCGTCAACGACTTTGGCGGTGTAGCCGGGCACCACCTTGCCGATGGCGCCGCGGCGCACCTGGTCCGGTGCGGCGGAGATGAAGATATGGAACATTTCGGTCGCGCCTATGCCGTCGGTCATCTCGATGCCGGTGGCCTCTTTCCAGAGCTGGCGCGTCGCGTCAGGCAGACCCTCGCCGGCGCTGACGCAGGTACGCAGGGTGGGCACACCGTGCTGCTTGGCAAAGGCCGCCATTTGCCGGTAAAACGTCGGCGCGGTGTAGCAGATGGTGGCGCCGACCTCGTTGATCAGCTTGACCATGGCTTCGGGCGTGTAGGCGATGCTGGGGTAATACACCGAAGCGCCCGCCCACATCGGGAAGATCAGCATGCCGCCCAGGCCGAAGGTAAACGCCAGCGGCGGCGAGCCCATCACGATGTCGTCAGGTGTTGCCTTGAGCACGTGTCGCGGCCAGGCTTCGCAGGCGGCCAGCACATCGCGGTGACTGTGCACCGGCGCTTTCGGCGTGCCGGTGGTGCCTGAGGTGAAGCCCATCATGGCGATGTCGTCGGCCGAAGTCCGGCACGGCGTGAACTGGCCGTCCTTCCCCGCAGCCAGCACGGCCAGCGAACCAGCCTCGTTGATGTTGAACGGCACGATATGCGCCAGCACCGGGTTCAGTACTTGTGCTGTCTGCAGCTCGGCCAGCAGGCCGGCGTCGCAAAGCGCAACCGTGGCCTGCGACTTGGTGATGACTTCGCCAAGCTCCTTGGCGCGCAGCAGCGGCATGGTGGCCACCGCCACCAGGCCGGCTTTGACAACGCCCAGCCAGGCCAGGGCCATGGCGATGGTGTTGCCGCCGCGCAGCAAAACCCGATTGCCGGGCACCAGCTTCAGGTCTTCGGTCAGCACCTGGGCAATGCGTTTGACACGCTCATGTGCATCGGCATAGGTGAGCGTGGCTTTGTCCGAGCGCAGGAAAGGCCGGGCCGACAGGCCCTTTTGATCGATGCGGTCAAACAGCACATCGACCAGATTGGCCTGCGCCGGAATCTGCAGCTCGGGCAAGTCATAACGCATCTGCGGCCATTGGTCGGAAGGCGGCAGCCGGTCATGCACAAAACGGTCGGTTTGCATGGACGGCGGAATGACGGTTTTCATGATTGCAGCAAAGCCTTGCCAATGATCAGTTGCTGGACTTCAGTCGCACCTTCGTAGATGCGCAGCGAGCGGATGTCGCGGTACAGGCTTTCGACCTTGGTGCCGACCTTGACGCCGAGGCCGCCGTGCATTTGGAGCGCCATGTCGATGACGCGCTGGGCGTTTTCAGTGGCCGTCATTTTGGCCATCGCCGCTTCGGCGGTGATGCGTTTGCCGGCGCCGCGGGCCTCACTATCGTCGCGCAGCCAGGCGGCGCGGTAAGTCAACAGCGCGGCGGCGTCGATCAGCGTCGCCATTTCGCCAATTTTTGCCTGGGTGAGCTGAAAGTCGGCCAGGGTCTGGCCGAACATCTTGCGTTCGCGTGAAAAACGCACCGCCTCGAACAGGGCGCGGCGGGCCATGCCCAGCGCTGCCGCCGCGACCGAGGCGCGGAAGATGTCCAGCGTCTGCATCGCCAGCTTGAAGCCGCCGTTGAGGGTGCCCAGTTGCGCATCGCTGGCAAGCTTGCAGTGCGCAAATTTGAGCGTAGCCAACGGGTGCGGCGCCATCACGGCAATGTGTTCGCTGCTGTCCAGGCCGGGGTTGCCGGCATCAACGATGAAAGCGGTGATGCCGCGTGTGCCGGCCGCCATGTCGGTCTTGGCGAAGGTGACGTAGAAGTCGGCGATGTCGCCGTTGCTGATCCAGGTCTTGGTGCCGTTGAGGGTCCAGCCGCTTTGGGCTGGATCGGCGCTCGTCGTCATCGCGCCGGCGTCCGAGCCGGCATCGGGCTCGCTCAGCGCGAAGGCGGCGATCTTGTCGCCGCGCGCCACTGCGGGCAGGTAAGCGGCCTGCTGCGCCGGTGTGCCGGCCAGCGTGATCGCACCGCTGCCCAGGCCCTGCATCGCAAAAGCGAAGTCAGCCAGCGGGGAGTGGAAAGCCAGGGTTTCGCGCAGGATCACCAGCGCGCGCGAATCGAGTTTGTCGAGCGCGCCACCGGCGCTGCCGGGCACGCAGTAGCGCAGCCAGCCGCCGTCGCCGAGCAGACGCACCCACTGCCTGCAGGCGCGGCGGTCGTCGCTTTCATCGACCTGCTGCAGCGGTGCCCACTCGGCCAGATCCCGGCCCAGCGCGCGATGGGCATCGTCAAAGAACGGAAGCGAGAGATGATCGGTGGTGGCCTTCACATCAGTCTCCCTGGAACACGGGCTTTTGCTTGTTGGAGAAAGCTTCGTAAGCGCGCTTGAAGTCCTGGGTCTGCATGCAGATGGCCTGCGCCTGCGCTTCGGCTTCTATAGCCTGGTCCAGCGTCATGGCCCATTCCTGATGCAGCATGGTTTTGGTCATGCCGTGGGCGAAAGTCGGGCCGGCCGCCAGGTCGGTCGCCAGTGCCTGCGCTTGGCTCAGCACTACGGCCGGTGCATGCAGGGCGTTGAAAAATCCCCATTGCAGGCCTTCGTCCGCCGTCATCGCGCGGCCGGTGAACAGCAGCTCGGACGCGCGGCCCTGGCCGATCAATCGCGGCAGCAGCGCGCAGGCGCCCATGTCGGCGCCGGCCAGGCCCACACGCGTGAACAGGAAAGCGGTTTTGGCCTGCGCCGTGCCCAGGCGCATGTCGGCGGCCAGCGCCATCATGGCACCGGCGCCGGCGCAGATGCCGTCGATGGCGGCCACGATGGGCTGCGGGCACAGGCGCATGGCTTTCACCAGGTCGCCGGTCATGCGCGTGAACTCGAGCAGCTCGGGCATGCTCATTTTGGTCAGCGGACCGATGATTTCATGCACATCGCCGCCCGAGCAGAAGTTGCCGCCGGCGCCGGTCAGCACAATCACCTTGACGTCGGTGGCGCTGTTTAGCGCGCGGAACAGGTCGCGCAGTTCGGCATAGGAGTCAAAGGTCAGCGGGTTCTTGCGTTCCGGCCGGTTCAGGGTCAAAGTCGCCACGCCGTCCGCAAAGGTGTAGGCGAAATGGCGCGCTTCGTAAGCTGCCAGCGCATGGAACTGCGCGTGCATGGGGTTGTTTTGTCCGATGTAGTGCTTCATGTGTTTTCCATTTCCTGATTCAGGTCGGTCTGGTGTTGCTTGACCTTGCCCAGCAGCTTGTGCAGGGTGTCGATTTCGCGCGCCGACAGGCCGCCGAAGGCCTGGACAATCCAGTCCTCGTGCTGGCGCGCCATGTCGTCAAATGTCTTGCGGCCGCGCGGCGTCAGACGCACGCGGTAAGCGCGGCGGTCACCTTCCACATCCACCCGCTCGACCAGGCCCTCGGTCACCAGTTGGTCCGTGATGCCGGTGACGTTGCCGCCGGTGACCATCATGCGGCGTGACAACTCGTTCATCTTCAGGCCGTCGGGGTTGCGTTCAAGCTGGGCCATCAGGTCAAAACGCGGCAGCGTGGTGTCAAACTGCTCACGGAGGTGCCCGCGCACCTGCTTTTCGATCAGTTGGGTGCAGGTCAGCAGGCGCAACCACAGGCGCAGTGCCTCGGGGTGTTCGCGGTGTCCGCGTGCTTCCATGTCCATGACGGTCTCCTTTTTGCTATTGTTTTAATAGCTGCTTGCGCTTGCTGGATATGGGTTCAGGCCTGTTTTTGCTTTGAAAGTTCACGGTACATCTGATCCCGGCCGCTCAGATACGGTTTGGGCCAGTCCACATGCCGGCTCTGCAGTTTGGCCGCTTCATGCAGGGTCCAGGCCGGGTCGGCCAGATGCGGCCGGGCAATCGCGCACAGGTCGGCCCGCCCGGCCGCGATGATGCTGTTGACGTGATCAACCTCGGAGATCGCGCCGACGGCAATCGTCTGGATGCCAACCTCGTTGCGGATGCGGTCGGCAAACGGCGTCTGGTACATGCGGCCATACACCGGCTTGGCCGCACGCGTGGTCTGGCCGGAAGACACGTCGATGAAGTCGCAGCCCGCCGCCTTGAACAGGCGGGCGATGGCGACCGCATCATCGGCAGTGTTGCCGCCGGGTGCCCAGTCGTGCGCCGAGATACGTACGCTCATGGGCAGATGTGCCGGCCAGGTCGCACGCACCGCCTCAAACACTTCCAGCGGGTAGCGGCAGCGGTTTTCCAGGCTGCCGCCGTACGCGTCGGTGCGCATATTTGTCAGCGGCGTGATGAAGCTCGACAGCAGGTAGCCGTGTGCGCAATGCAGCTCCAGCCAGTCGAAACCGGCCTTGGCCGCATACTGCGCCGACTGCACAAACTGCGCCTTGATGCGGTCCATGTCCTGCCGCGTCATGGCTATCGGCATGGCGTTGGTCGGGCCGTAGGACACGGCGCTGGCGGCCAGCAGCGGCCAGTTGCCCGAGGGCAGGGGCTCATCGGGTGCGTCCCAGCCGACCTGCGTCGAGCCCTTGGGGCCGCTGTGGCCCAGCTGCATGCCCATGCGCACACCCTCACCGGAGCGATGCGCAAAATCGACAATGCGTTTCCACGCCAGCATCTGTTCCTCGTTCCACAGACCGGGGCAGCCCGGCGTGATGCGGCCTTCGGGGCTGGGGGCGGTCATCTCGGCAAACACCATGGCGGCGCCGCCCAGCGCGCGTGCTCCCAGGTGGACCAGGTGAAAGTCCTGGGGCAAACCGTCGATGGCGCTGTAGGTCGCCATGGGCGAGACCACGATGCGGTTTTTGAGTGTCAGTTCTCGAATTTTTAAAGGAAGCAGCATCGGTGGTGGCGCGGGCTGATCGACGCTGTTGGCCAGCCACTGCTCATAACCCTGCAGCCAGGACGCGTCGCGTACCCGCAGGTTTTCATGGCTGATGCGCTGTGAGCGGGTCAGCAGCGAGTAGAAAAATTGTTCTGCATCAAGGCCGCTGTAACGGTCCACGTTTTCAAACCACTCGGTCGAATTGCGTGCAGCGTTCTGGATTTTCAAAACTTCCACCGAGCGCAAGGCTTCATAGGTCGCCAGCGCTTTGACCGGCTCGGGGGTCTGCGCAAAACATTGACTCAGCTCGATGGCGTCTTCCAGTGCCAGCTTGGTGCCGCTGCCAATCGAGAAGTGCGCGGTGTGGGCGGCGTCGCCCATCAACACAATGGGCACATCCTTGCCGTTGATGGTTTCGTGATGCACCCAGCGCTCACACACCACGCGCGGGAAACGAATCCAGATCGCCGAACCGCGCACATGCGTGGCGTTGTTCATCAAGGCGTTGCCGTCGAGGTATTTGGCAAACAGCTTCTCGCAGAAGCTGATGCCTTCCTCCTGGCTCATGGCGTCCAGCCCGTGCGCTTTCCAGACCGCCTCGGGTGTCTCGACGATGAAGGTCGAGGTCTTGTCGTCGAACTTGTAGGCGTGCGCCGCAAACCAGCCGTGTTCGGTCTGCTCAAAGGCAAAGGTGAAGGCGTCGAAGGTTTTGTGGGTGCCCAGCCAGACAAAGCGGCAGGCGCGCAGATCGACATCAGGTTTGAAGGACTCGGCGTAGCGGTTGCGGATGCGGCTGTTCAGCCCGTCGCTGGCAATCACGATGTCGGCATGGTACTTGGCCGCGATGGCCTGGTCGTCCTGCACATCGGTTTCAAACACCAGCTCGACGCCGAGTTCGATACACCGCTCCTGCAGGATGTTAAGCAGGCGCTTGCGGCCGATGCCGCAAAAACCGTGGCCGCCGGATCGGACAGACCTGCCTTTGAAAAACACTTCCACATCGTCCCAGTGATTGAAAGCGTCGCCGATCAATTGCGCGCTGACTGGGTCGGCCGCCTGGAGGTTGCCCAGCGTCTGGTCCGACAGCACCACACCCCAGCCAAAAGTGTCGAAGGGACGGTTGCGCTCGACCACGGTGATCTGGCTGGCCGGGTTCTGCAGCTTCATCAGCAGCGCAAAGTACAGGCCGGCGGGCCCGCCGCCCAGGCAAAGGATGTGCATTGAAGATTCGCCCAAATTGATTGATCGAATCTTAATTGTTTAGGTTTAAACTATTCTCGTCAAGCAGTTTTTCCTGAACGAAAGCCTTGCTCTAGCCGCCGAAGCGGCAAACCGCTGCGTCAGCGTCCGAAAATTCCGCGCAGGATGTTCACTGGCGAGATGGTTTGCCCGGTGGGCCCAGCCGGCGCCGGGCTTTCGCTGGTGCTGCTGGGGGGTGTACCTGTGCTGCCCGGCATGCCCAGCATGGCGCTGGCCACGGACTTCACACGCACCTTGGCTGCCCACACCGGCTCCCAGGTTGCGTTCGGGTTCGCTGGGCGCGGCGGGTGGGCGAGGTTGAGTTCACTGCCGTAGGCGATGACACGCAGCATGGCCCCTTCCGTGCCCAGCACGCCTTTGGGGACGGCACAACTGGTGGTGGAGGGCGCCAGCAGCACCTTCTCGCGCAGCCAACGGTCCACGGCAGTATTGGTCTGGTAGTCCATCAAGCCCATGCCGGTGTCTGGTTGTTCGCTGGAGGTCCACAGCACCATCTCGTTGCGTTCGTTGCTGCCCATGGCGCTGGCAAAGTAGGCGCGTGCCGTTGGTGCGCCCGTCCAGTTGAGCTGGGTGGCGCCGCCCATGTCTCCGGTCTGCAAGTTGAGCGTGGGCATCAGATCCTGCGCGGACGGGATCTGAAAGCGAAAGCCCTCGGGCACGCCAGCGCCGCTGAAACTGTGTTCGCCGGCCAGCGAGGCTGCGGCCGGCACCATGCGGGCATCGGGCGGGCTGGGCCAGACCGGCCGGCCTGCGGCCACATGGGTTCCGCGCTGCGTGGCACGGCGCGACACAAAAAAGCGTTCCAGGTCAGCCGCCGAGGCATTGGCCATGTCCAGCACCTTCGGCTGTCCGGCGCGCACGGCGCTGCCACAGCCCCAATACAGCAGGATGCGCCCCTGCGGTTTCTCGGTCTCGGTCTCGACCACCGTCTCGTCGTTGTCGGGCACACGCCCACGCGTTGCCGTCGGCGCGTGCAGTTTGAGCGCCGGGCTCAGAAAGCCTGCGGGCACGGACTGCTGGGCTTGCTCAAGCGAAGGGCTGGCGCGGGTGGACAAGGTGACATCGACCCAGCGGCCGGCACTGCCCGTTTGTGTGTGGCCGAAGCTATTGGCGCTGCCCCCGCCAGCTCCGCCGCCAAACAGGCTGCCCAAAGCCGCCATCGGATTGCCACCCCCGCCTGACATGGCACCCATGGGCATGCCCATGCCGCTGTAGGTCGCCACGTCGATCCAGGCCTGGGCCTGCGGGGGTCGGGTCTGCGCGTTGGCGCACAGGGCGAGCGCCAGCAGGGAGGCGGTGCCCAAAGTGCGGGGCAGCGAGGCATGACCAGTGGGCTTCATGGTGGGGGCCTTTCAGTGGATTGAACAGGATACCCCGCGCCATGCCTGCGCACAAGGTGCCCGGCCTCCATGGCAAGGGTTTTTTAAACTGCAAACTCATCGATGGCCGGGTCTGCGCCGGCCTGCGGCGCGTCAAGGCGCCTGGAAGCCGCCCGCCCTGTAGGTCAGCACCAATGTGTCCCGGTGCCTATCTTGGGTGTCGGATTCAGCAGGCAGGATGGGCGTGGTTTCGTGGATCACGCG
>Ga0308009_10000627_pt1 | contig 24464 bp, 19 predicted proteins | sample Neamet127_FD_203134 | JGI IMG/M metagenome (GOLD analysis project Ga0308009, IMG submission 203134) | Marine microbial communities from water near the shore, Antarctic Ocean - #127 | ecosystem: Environmental > Aquatic > Marine > Unclassified | place: Southern Ocean | collected 2014-07-24
TCTTGCTCTACATCAACATTGCGAAATATCGTTAAAAGACACCCAAACAACATTGAAGAGCTTGGACAAATTACGGGTATGAATGCAGCAAGAATAAAACGATTTGGACCTAAGTTTATAGAGATCTTGCGATCTCTATAATGAAAATTGTGTTATTTTTTTGATATATTGGTCTCATCTGTATTGGAATATAGTTAACGTATTAAATATTTTTCATTGATTATGATTTTGTTATGAGCGAAGTTTAGTTCATCTGTGGTTATTTTTTTCCAAAGAAAGTTTTTAAAATGTCAAGATCAGTGTGCGCAATTATTGGAGCAGGGGAGGGCCTTGGCCAAGCTCTTGCTAAAAAATTTGCCAATCAAGGATATGATATAGCTTTAATTTCACGATCAATTGAAGGAAGCTCTTTGGCATTTGAAGCAGTCAGCTCAATTGGATCTGATGTTAAACATTTTTGTGCTGATGCCCAGAATCCCATTGCTATTGAGAATGCGATAGCAAACGTAATTAGTGAAATGGGTGAAATTGAAGTTTTGATTTATAATGTGCGAGGTGAATTTACGAGATGTGAACCTTTAGACATATCTTATGAGCAACTTTCAGAAGTATATAATACTGAAGTAATAGGCGCATTTGCTGCTGCTAAATCAGTATTACCAAAAATGATCAAAAACTCTAAAGGTAGTATATTTTTTTCTAGTGCAACTGCTGCTTATAGAGGATCAAATACTTATCCACTTTATGCGATTGGAAAATTTGGATTACGTGCATTGTCTCAAAGTCTTTCAAAAGCTTACGCAAAGGAGAGCGTTCATATTATCCATGTTAGATTAGATTGTGATCTTGATGTGCCTTATATGAAACAATCCTACGGTACTGAATATAACCCTGACAATCTTGCAAATCCTGATGATGTGGCTGAGAGTTATTGGTTGACACATTTACAACCAAAATCAGCATGGAGTAATGAAATTGAATTACGACCCTATACCGAACACTGGACATATTGAACCACTTAAGTTTCTGAAAGAGTGTGTTTAAAGGAGAAAAATTATGACTTATAAACTTTTTTATGCTGATGGTAGTGCGGCACAAGGGGTTCAAATGGTTCTTGAAGAGTTGCGTCAGCCTTATGAATTAATTCAATCTACCAAAGACCGAAGTAAGCCCAGACCGCCAAAACAAATCAAAATTAATCCAAATGGCTGGGTACCTGTTCTTATGTATGACAATACTGGTATGTATGAATGCGCCGCAATCACGATATTTTTGTGTGATCGTCATCCTGAAATGAATTTAGCACCTAAAGTAGATGATCCAAACAGAGGACTATTTCTTCAAACACTTATTTATTTTTCTAACTCAGTTCAAACAGCATTTCAAACTTACTATTACCCTGATCGATTTGCCGATTCAGTTGAGGATGAAGCAGGCGCTCAAAGAAGAGGAATTAGAAGGTTACGAGAAACTTGGAAAGTTATTGATGATCAAATAGGTAATAATAAATGGCTATTGGGTGACCGATTTAGTGCTGCTGACCTTTATTTATATATGTTAACCACGTGGCTCTCTCTTCATCCAGATCGAGGACTTCCACAAATTTCTGAATTTCCTAATGTTAAACGGATTGCAGACGCTGTGATTTCCAGGCCAAGTGCGCAACATGTTTATAAAGAATTGACAATATAAAAGATTGAGTTTCATCAAAATAACATCTTCTATTGTCTGGACTCATTTAAGTTTTTCTCATTTGAGATCCAATTGGATCATAAGGTGAAAATGGTATTATCTTGGCTGTGCGCTTTTTACCCACAACGTGAACAAAAATCTTTTTCCCGATCTCCACATGTGTTCTGTCCAACATTGCTAAGGCATAACTACATTTCATCCGGTGGCCATACCCGCCTGATGTTGTCATACCTATAACTTTATCATCAGACCATACAGGTTCAAATCCTGTTGCATCAGCATCCTCAGCATCTATTTCTAGCATTGTTAGAATTTGTTTTGGATTGAGTGATTTTTGTGCAGCCTTGCGTCCTATAAAATCGCCTTTACCCCAATCGCACCATCGATCTAAACCAGTCATTGCAGGCGTATACCCCTGTGTAAATTCTGCGTTCCAGATGCCAATAGATTTTTCTAACCTTAAGGAAAGCATAGCATCAAAGCCAATTTCTTTAATTCCTATTTTTTGACCAGCTTCTAATAACATATTTCTGAGTCCCACATGTTCTGACGTCAGGCAGCTTATTTCAAAGGCCATTTCTCCAGATAATGATAGTCGGGCAATTTTAACTCGGAATAAACCTAGGTCAACTTCAGCACACTCCATCATCTTTAAATTTGATTTTGAAGATGTAGTTAACGCATTTAAAACGTCTCGAGATTTTGGTCCATTTATTGAAAAGCCACCAAACGTATCTGATACATCTTGAATATCCACCTCAGTATCCATATTTTTTTCAAACCAGCGCATGTGAAACTGGCGCATGTAATAGGACCCCATTAACCAATAAGTGCCATCTCCCCAATTAAAGCACGTAAGATCCCCTTTGAGTCTGCCATCATGACCAAGCATGGGTGCCAGTTTTATCTTTCCAGGTTTTGGAAGTTCACAAGCCAACAATTTGTTTAACCACATCCCAGCTTTATCTCCCGATACCTTATATCGAGAAAATCCTGAAATATCTAAAAGACCACACGTTTCTTGAACCGTGTTACATTCCCCTTCCACATATTCAAATGAATTTGGCCGTTTCATCGTGCCAGGTTCTTTAAAACCTTTTGGAGCAAAGTAGAGTGGTAATTCTAAACCCCATAGACTGCCCCAAATGGCCCCCGCATCAGTCATATCATTATATGCCCCTGGAAGACGTAATGGCCTACCGGCGGGCAATTGCTCATTTGGATAAGTCATAACAAAACGTCGAGAATAAAACTGACCTGTGGTTTGCTTTATGTATTCTCTATTTGATTGATGCTTGCCAAATCGAGCAACATCCATACCGAAAATATCATTTTCTGGTTCACCATAAATCATCCATTCAGCTAAACTTTTGCCTACTCCTCCACCCTGACTGAAACCGGCCATTACACCACATGCAACCCAATAACCTGTTGGACCGATAGGGCCCACCAACGGATTTCCATCTGGTGCAAAAGTGAAGGCGCCATTTACCCAACGTCGTATTCCTACTTTATCTAGGCCAGGAAATCTTTCAAAGCCAATCGCCAGCTCTGTTCCAATTCGATCAATATCCTCGGGAATAAGGTCCATTCCATAATCCCAGGGTGCGCCGTCAACATGCCAATGTTTCGGATTTTGCTCATACACCCCCATCAATAACCCGTCGCGCTCCTGTCTAGTGTACGTAAAGCCATCAAGATCAACAATTGTTGGAAGTTCTCCCTTAATGGTATTTAGTGGTTCAAATGGTTCTGTGATGAGATAATGGTGCTCCATTGGAGTGACTGGTAAGTCAACATTTGCCATCAGTCCCACTTGTTTTGCCCAAAGGCCCCCAGCATTAACAATATGCTCAGAATGAATTGTGCCTTTTTCTGTTACAATGTCCCAACTACCATCTTTTCTTTGGTTGAGTTCTACAACACGGTTTCTTAAGATTACGTCCGCACCACGAATTTTTGCTGCTCCAACATATGCGTGTGTTGTTCCGTTTGGATCAAGATAACCCTCATTATCATCATAAAGGCCACCTAACACATCGCTTGTTTTCACAACACCGCCAGTGATTTCATTCACCTCAGTTGGCGACATTAATCGCGCTGTTGTTACTCCAATCGCCTGAAATGTGGCCCATCCTGCTTTTATCTGCTCCCAACGATCTGGGTCTGTAGCAATATTCACACCACCAGTCATATGAAGGCCACAGTTCACACCACTTTCTTTTTCAATTTCACGATACAAATTGATTGTATAATCTTGTAACACAGCAATATTTGGGTCTCCATTTAGCGCATGGAATCCAGCAGCGGCATGCCATGTGGAACCTGCTGTTAGTTCAGCGCGTTCAATAAGTGCCACATCACTCCACCCAAATTTAGTTAAATGGTAAAGTACTGACGCTCCAACTACACCACCTCCAATGACCACGGCACGATAAGAAGATTTCATTCTGTGCTCCTATAATTATTTAATTTACGATTACTCAAAATTTTTGCTCAGTAAATACATAATGATGAGTTTTTATAATTATTTTGCTAATCCTGGAACTTTATAAACCACCTGACAGTGTTTACATTGATAAACAAAAGTGTACTTTTTTAATCATGACAAAACTTCAAAATGAGATAAGTGAAAATCTCAAGCAAAATATTATTAAAAACTTTGGAACTCCATGCCCAGTGATTGATCTCGATATTGTGGAGACTAACATTAACCATGTGCAGAAGCTTTGTGATGCGAAGGGCCTTGCTAACAGGCCTCACATTAAAACCCATAAATCACCTGTCTTGGCCAAAATGCAGATTGCGGCTGGCGCGAAGGGAATTACTTGTCAAAAATTAGGTGAAGCAGAAGTGATGGTCGATGCGGGCATTACAGATATTATCATTGCAACAAACCTTTTGGGGGCTGCTGCGTCCGGCCGCCTAACCTCATTGCAGAGACGCATTAGTTTAAAGGTATGCGCAGATAATCCATTTTCGCTCGCGGCCTACTCGGCTGCTGCGCATCAGGCTGATCGTGTTATGGATGTAATGATTGAATGTGATACTGGCCAGAATCGCGCTGGTGTAGTCACTCCAGGCGAAGTCATCACGCTTGCCAGAATCATAAAAAATGATCCTATGCTTAATTTTGCGGGACTGTTGTTTTACCCACCCCTGAATGGTTGGTCGCAAACGCAAGAATTTTGGAAAAAAACTAAGGAAGGCCTCAAAAGCTTAGGAATGTCTGCCAAGATTGTGTCAACTGGTGGCACACCAAACTTTCAAAACATGGGTCAACTGGATGGTGCAACAGAACATCGTGCTGGAACCTGCATTTTTAATGATCTCATGATGATTGAGGCTGGTGTGGCAAAATTTGAAGATTGTGCTTTACAAGTATTTACAAGTGTTGTCAGCCGAGGAGCAGTGGATCGAGGTATACTTGATGCTGGTTCCAAAACTTTGACATCTGATCAGTTTGGGTTGGAAGGGTTTGGCAGACTTCTTGAGCATCCAAATGCCATAATTGAAAAACTTGCTGAAGAGCACGGCTTTCTTGATCTTTCAAAGTGCCGCAATAAACCTAAAATAGGCGATATTGTTAGAGTCATACCAAATCATGTTTGTGTTGCAGTTAATATGGTTGATCAGCTTGTGGCCGTACGTGGAAATAAAATTGTCGACGTGATCCCAGTGGCCGCTCGTGGAATGCTTGTTTAACCCTAGGGTTAAACAAAGCCGACAAAGCCTCAGTGGAAATTATATAGACGTATTAACTAAGAAACTTAGTTCCCCAAAATACTTTAATTAATTATTTATGATTTTGCAGCTTAGATTGTAAACAATATTACTTGTGTCATTTACGTCATTTAATTGAAATCCATGCTTTTGTGCTTCGGTTTGGAAAGCCTTATAAAGTAAACTTCGCAAATCACTGTCAATACTACTATCTTCAACTGAAAATTCTTGAAAATTTTCTTGGTTATCATCAAGGTTATTTTCAACCTTTTCCTTATTCCCAAATATTTGTTCCCAGCCAGATCGATAGGCTGGTGTGGAAACACTTGAAAAATGACTTATAGAAGATTGAGATGCTGACTTTGGAGGTGTTTTGTCTTTTGTTGTTTTGGAATCTTGAGTGGTTTCGGTGCTTTTATCAGTAGCATCTTTTTTAACATCAGTATTTTTTTCAGTAGTATCTTTTTTAACATCAGTATTTTTTTCAATATTATTTTTTTTAACTTCAGTGGAAGCAGCTTCCTTAGTCGGCTTCTTGGGTGATTTCTTCGCGCTCATAATATAAATATTCCAATCATCAAAATTAGTGGGGTCGTTTAACAAGTTTTAATGTGGGCTTACAAGTAATTTTTGGCAGTAGTACCTGTAATTATTTTAGCTATCAAATTTTGTTCCGCTTTTCGTAGTTTCGTAGTGATTGGCCAAGAGACGTAATGCCCTTCTGAATAAGATCTTCAGATTGAGAGGAGAAATTGATGCGAGCATGATTTTTTTGTTCTTTAACTGGGAAAAAACTACCACCTGGTACATATGCTACTTTAGCTTCTGGTAGTGCTATTTCTTTCATAAATTTAGCCGTGTCAAATCTTTCATCAAATGTTACCCAAGTAAACAACCCCCCACTGGGGTTAGTTATTTTAGTATTTTCTGGAAAGTGTTTTCTAATTTGCTCCAACATTAATTCTTTTTTAGTTAAGTATGCTTCCTTAAGTTTGTTTATGTGCGCATTAAGATCATAGCGCTCTAAAAACATGCTTGTTGCAGCCATATTGAGTGTTGAAGTTTGCGTATCTGCTGCTACCTTCAATAATCCCATTTTCTTAATTAGGTTGGCTTCTGCTACAGCCCAACCAATTCGTAAACCTGGAACTAAAATTTTTGAAAAACTACCCAGATGAATGACGCGATTTTGGGTATCCATTGATTTCAAGGTGGGAAGGCTTTCACCTTCAAAACGGATATGGCGATAAGGTGTGTCTTCCAAGATCACTACGTCATGTTGATTTGCTAAATTAATTAATTGCTTACGTCTAGCGAGGCTCAGTGTAACTCCAGTTGGGTTTTGGAAGTCAGGAATGGTATATATCATCTTTGTTCTTGGGTTTTCTTCTAGCACTTTCTTAAGAAGATCTGTTCGCATACCATCATTATCTATTGGTACAGCTTTATAATTTGGTTGATTAAGATTGAATGCAATTAAAGCACCCAAGAAAGTTGGATCTTCTGTGATTAAAACATCACCAGGATCAATGAACATTTTGGAAACTAAGTCGAATCCTTGTTGAGAGCCCTGAAGAATCAAAACATCTTTTGCGTCACAAGGTGTACCATCTAATGTCATCAAATTGGCAATTTGCTCACGTAGTTTGGGCAATCCGTCTGAAGGGGCATATTGCATTGACGCACCACTTGGATCATTAATTATTTCACTAAATATTTTTTTTAATTTGTTTTTAGGAAATAATGAGGCATCTGGATAACCACCGCCAAATGATATAATTGATTTGTCTGCTCCCAGTGCTAAGAGTTCATCAATCGCAGAAGGTTTAACTGCCTTCATTTTTTCTGAAAATAGGTTGTTCATTTTTGACCTTAATTTTTTTGAGTATGGAACACTCAATTTTATTAGAATGCAAGAATTAGGAATAATGTGGAGACCATTAAAGCTCCCAGGTGTAATTAAAAATATTTGATCCTATTATAAATCAAAATATATACATTATTTAATTTTCTTAGTTATAAATAGAGATTGTAATCTGAATTAAAGATTTGTTGCAAAATTGAATTTATTTGTCATATTTTAGTTTAATCTGTGGCTAATGTTTTATTTGCCAAACTTTTATTAAAAGCACATGTAGGAGCATCCTTTGCCAGATATTCAGTTAGATGAAAAAAGTAATATTAAGTCATTACCTAGCCATGCAAAAGTAGTCATTATTGGTGGTGGTGTCGTTGGATGTTCAATTTTATTTCATCTTGCTAAATTTGGATGGAAAGACGTTATTTTATTAGAGAGAAATGAATTAACTTCTGGTTCTAGCTGGCATGCTGCAGGACAAATTCATACGATCTCTAGCGACCCAAACATCAGCCGACTTCAAGGTTATACAATAGATTTATATAAAGAGATTGAGAAAATTTCAGGGCATTCTGTTGGCTTACATATGACTGGTGGTTTTTATCTTGCTTCAAATAAAACTTGGTATGACTATTTAAAGCGGGAGAGATCAAAGGCTCGTTATATGGGATTGCAGCAGGAATTCATTAGTCCGGCTGAGGTCGCTAGTAGACATCCCTTGATTGATCCAAAACATTATCATGCTGCTTTATGGGATGAACAAGATGGTGATTTAGATCCCTCAGGTGCGACTTATGCGTTTGCAAAGGCCGCAAAGTTTTATGGAGCTCAGTATTTTACCCATACTCCTGCCACGTCGACTACACAAAAGTCAGATGGATCATGGGATATTGTTACGCCAAAGGGTTCGATAAATGCAGAAATTATTGTTAACTGTGGTGGATTATGGGCTCGGGAAGTAGGTCACATGCAAGGTTTGCAGATCCCAGTACAACCGATGGAACATCATTATTTGATTACCGAACGTATTGATGCTGTAGCAAATCATGGTTCCAGGTTGCCGTGTGGTATTGATTATGAGGCTAATATTTATTTCCGTCAGGAACAAGAGGGTATGCTTTTGGGGACCTATGAACCAGTTGGAACACCCTGGAAAGTAAGCGGTACTCCTTGGGATTTCGGACACGAATTACTACAACCAAATCTAGATAATATTGCTGATCGCCTAGAGTTGGCCTTTGAGAGAGTTCCAGCTTTGGCTCAGGCGGGAATTAAAGATGCTATTAATGGACCCTTTACATTTGGACCTGATGGAAATCCCATGATTGGCCCAGTTCCAGGTATGAAAAATTATTGGTGTGCGGTGGGGGTCATGGCGGGGTTTTGTCAAGGTGGTGGCGTTGGTTTAACTATGGCTGAATGGATGATAGATGGAGAGCCTTCTATAGACGTTTGGGCAATGGATGTTGCCAGGTTTGGCGATTGGGCGACACCAGACTGGGGAACTATTAAGTCGACTGAAAATTATGAGCGTCGTTTTGTAATGACGTTTCCAAATGAGACATTGCCACAGGGTAGATTACAGAAAACAACATCACTTTATGATCGATTGATCGCTAAAGGCGCGAGAATGGATCAAAGTTTTGGCTTGGAGCACGCATTATGGTTTGCTGATGATCAAAACGATGCATGGGAGGACCCAAGCTTTGAAAGAAATAGGAGCCATGATTATGTTTCTCGGGAAGTGAAAGCCGTTCGAGAAAATGTTGGTGGCATAGAGATAGCAAATTTTGCGAAGCACGAGTTTAAGGGTCCAGGTGCGCGTAAGTATTTAGATCAAATTTTAGCTGGGTTTGTGCCTAAAGTGGGTCGATTGAGTTTAACACCAATGCTAACTCCAAAGGGAAAATTATATGGTGATTTAACCGTAGCGTGCATAGAAGAACATTATTTTATGGTATTTGGTTCAGGTGCAATGCAAGAGGCACATCGTCGTTGGTTTGAGAAGAGTTTACCTAAAAATGTTGTTTATAAAAATGCGAGTGATGATTGGCATGGTATAGCTATTTCGGGACCAAAATCCCGTAATTTGTTAGAAAATATCACTCGGGATGATGTGACAGATGGCGCATTTAAATTTAGAGATGTTCGACAAACTTATGTAGGTGGTGTGCCTGTTATCCTGAATAGAATTAGTTTCAGTGGGGAACTTGGTTATGAGATTTATTGTAAACCTCATTATTTAATAAAACTAGCAGATGCGATTGAGGAAGCTGGTAATGACTTAGGTTACGTTTGGTATGGTGCACGTGCGTTAATGTCATTGCGTTTGGAAAAAGGGTGGGGCGCTTGGTCATTAGATTTTCGTCCAGACTTTAACGCAGTAGAGAGTGGATTAGATGCATTTATAAATTGGAAAAAAGATTTTGTGGGGAAAAATGCTACTGAGGTTATCCAAGCTGCTGGCATTTCGCAAAAATTAGTCACAATGACAATTGATGTTGAAAGTATTGATGTGAGTAATGATGAGGCGATTTTAAAAGATGGTATAGCAGTAGGTTACATAAGCTCTGGAGGTTATGCACATCATACTCAAAAATCTATGGCAATGGGCTATGTAAAGTTAGAATACGCTATTGCTGGTTCTGAATTAAAAGTAGAGATACTTGGCGACTTATATGATGCTGTAATCTTAGGATCCCCAGCTTATGACGCTAATGGTTTCAATATGCGTTCCTAATGACAAGCTTAGTTTTAGGTTTTTAATTTTACCAATAGCCTCGTTAAGGCGTGAATGCTTGCAGCCACTGAAGGGCCAATTCCTATAGCAAATAGCAAGGTCCCAAGCCCTACTACTCCACCTAAAAGCCAACCAATCAATACAACTGTAAGTTCTATTCCGCTTCGCACCCAAGCAATGGGCAGGTTAGAGATGCTTTGCAAACCAGTCATTAAACCATCTCTTGGCCCAGGGCCTAAGTTAGCAATGAGGTAAATTGCTCCTCCAAAACCAGTTATAATTATCCCCAATATTACTTGCGTAAGTTTTAAAAAGTATATTTCTGGAGATGGAAGGTAAGGCAGGGAATAATCCAATACGGTGGCAATAATAATTACATTTAGCACAGTGCCTAGTCCAGGAATTTGTTTTAAAGGTATCCAGCATAATAAAACGAAAAGACTGATGCAAAAGGTTGCTGTGCCTATGCTAAAATTAAACACTCTTGAAATGCCTTGCCCAAGCACTGTCCATGGGCTGACACCAATACCAGCAGATATTAGTAGCGCCTCGCCAAGTCCAAACAAAATTAATCCAATTATTAAAAATAAAATAGATATTAATTTAGGTCTTATAGTTAACGCTTTAGGTGAACTCCAAAATAATGTTGGAATTTTTTTTGTAGATAAAAAATCTAATTTAATTATCATTGATATAATTTTCTGAAATAAGTATTTCTAGCCAAACTCTATAATCTGTGATTTTACGCACCCTTGATAGGTCACACTGATCAGTATCTTAAGTGCTAAATCAATAATTAATTGTCAACGCCACCCCAGATCACTTCTGCTGTTTTTACAATCAATTCAAGCTTCCTGCTTTGGTCATCGTGTGACAAAGTGTTTCCCTCTTCGGTGGAAGCAAAGCCACACTGAGGTGCCACGCCTAATTGATCAATGTCAATATACTTTGAAGCTTCATCAAACTGTCTCTGGATCCAGTCTAGTTCTTCTAAGTTACCATCCTTGGTTGTAATAAATCCTGGCATAACCCTTTGCTTGCCCTTAGCCATCAATGATAATGGTTCAAGGCCACCCGCGCGATCAGTATCGTATTCCATGAAAAATACGTCTACTCCTGTTTGATTAAAAACAGCATCTGCAACTGCGTCATAGGCTCCTTCGGCGGCGTGAGTTGATCTGAAGTTACCACGACACATATGCATCGCAATTGTCATATCAGATGGCCTATCTTTGATCGCCTCATGCATCATCCAAGCATATCTTTGAACTAAATAGTCTGGATCATGACCTTTAGCTTTTGCAGCCTCTCGATGTTTGGGATCACATAAGTAAGCAAAGAAAATATCATCCATTTGAAGATAACGACACCCGACATCGTAGAAAGCGTTTACAGCTTTTTTGTATGCGTTAGATATATCAGAAGTAAGAATTTCTATATCGTCATACTCTTTAGGAATAATATCTTCCAAAGAGGTTCTAAAATGACAGCAGGATGGCCCTGGAATTGAAATTTTTGGAGTAACAGAAGTATTTTTCGCAACGAACTCAAAGTGTTGTAAATGTGGATGATCTACTGGAAAATCTATTTTACCGTTAATTGTTGGGAATATTGGACGTAGCTTTACACCTGCAAATTGCACACCTGCATCTGGATCTCTCTCCACCATTTCCATTCCATCTAAGCCATCCATAAAGTCATAATGCCAAAATGAGCGACGTTGCTCACCATCAGTCACTGCCTTTAAACCTAAGTTTTCCTGGTTTTTTATTAATGCTCTAATTGATTGATCTTCTATTTCTGTTAGTTCAGCTTTATCAATAGTGTGTTTTTCATAAAAGGACTTTCGTGCGATTTTAACCTGATCAGATCGTAATAGACTTCCCACGTGATCTGCTCTTAATAAAGCTTTTTCCATGACGTTATTTCCTTATTATTCTTACTCTACGATTTTCTTTTTGGTGAAACTAAAGACATGCCAATTAACATAAGTACCAAAGATAACCAAACCCAACTTGAATGTGTTTCGCCAAAAATTAACATACCCCATAAAACACCTGAAATGGTCACTAAAAAAGCAACTTGGCTTGCAAATAATGGTCCAGAATTTGCTATTGTTAACACGAACAAGGTGTATGCTGTTGCACCAATTAAAGAAATTCCGAGTATGGTCCAAGTCAAAGTAGTTACGGGTAACGGAACTGGCATAAAATTATCAGTAAAGTATGAAAATACACCTAAGATGAGTGCTGCTAAGAGATTTATACCACATGATAACCTAACAGGACCGATGCCATCAATTCCACGAATTGCAAGAGTGATGTTCTCTAAAGCGTAGCTAATCGAGCTTAAGCAAGCTACAATAATCCAAATTACTTCACTTTTATTTGGGAGGCTGTTTTCTGGTAAAACCAACACTAGAATAGCGCCAACTCCAAAAAATACGCCAGTAATCCTTCGAGCTGATATTGCTTCCAGCTTGAGGATAAAAGAAAGTGCGTATGTGGCAATGGGAACTACGGTTATCGTAATCGATAAAATGCCAGCGCTGACATGGGCAGCCGCATAATAAAAGAACATATTAGGTAACATTGCGCCAAGAAAAGCAAGTAGTAGAATTATTTGTAAATCTTTGAGCCTAAATCTTATTTTTTGCCCTCGTATTATAGTATAAAAAAGTAACATTAATCCTGTTAATAAGCATGTCCAGAAAGTTAAACCTATGGGCGTGCCACCTAACCCAACAGCCATTTTACTTAAAGAAAAAGAAAGACCCCAGACTATCCCCATATAGCCTAAAATTAACCAAGGTAAAAACGATTTCAATTTTGAGTTTCCTAATTGTAAATACTTCAGTTATCGGTGACACAAATCATTAGATTTGGAAATAGTCTAATTTTATTAAATGTTAATAAAGTTCTGTGGGATTCAGCATTCAAACATTACAATGTTTAAGTTAATAAAGGGCTGGAATTGACTTTACTATTTTTTACCATAAGTATTTTATTCGAATGATGACGCTAGGAGCTAATATGACAAAATTAAATGATATTTTTACAATTGAAAGTGCTGCAAGGGATCATCTGATTCAACCTTGGGATGAGATAGGAAAGCTTGGTAAAGAAATCAGACCATTAATTACTTCAGCAGAAAATATCTATCTTATAGATGCAAATGGAAAGAAATTAATAGATGCTCCAGCTGGAATGTGGTGTTCTCAGGTGGGTTATGGAAGAAAAGAAATAGCACAAGCAATGTCAGATCAAGCAATGTTGTTATCTTATAATTCACCATGGTACACGACAAATAGTCCAGCTGCTTTATTATCAAAAAAAATCGCTGAATTCACACCAGGAGACTTAAATCATGTCTTCTTTACATCAGGCGGATCAACTGCAGTAGATTCAGCCTTGAGGTTAGTGCAATTTTATCAACATTCGAGAGGAAAACCTGAAAAGAAAACTATTCTTGCTCGTTATGGCGGGTATCATGGCAGCACACATTTATCGGCTGCTTGCTCTGGAGACCCAACCAGTAAAAGTAAGTTTAACCTGGAGCATGAGCCAGTTTCATTTTTGACTTCACCAAACGCTTCGCAGTTGCCAGAAGGTATTTTGCTAAATGATTTTTGTGATTTCTTATTGCAGGAAATGGCGGATCGGATTAAGCAAATAGGGGCAGAAAACATTTCAGTATTTATTGCTGAGCCTGTTCAAGCCTCAGGTGGAGTAAATATTTCTCCAGAAGGTTACTTAAAGGGTGCAATAAAAATATGTCGTGAAAACGATATCTTATATATCTCAGATGAAGTTGTTACTGGCTTTGGGCGCTGTGGATCCTGGTTTGCATCAGAAGAAGTTTTTGGAATAACACCTGATATCATAACGTTCGCAAAAGGTATAACATCGGGTTATATCCCGTTGGGAGGGTATGCTGTCTCCAATAAATTATTAGATGAAATTGCTGAAAATTCTGGAGATGATAGTACGTTTGCAAATGGTTACACCTACTCTGGGCATCCTGTGAGTTGTGCCGTCGGACTAGCTAACATAAAGATCATTGAGGATGAAAATATACTTCAACATGTGCGAGAAATTACTCCTTATTTTCGCGAGAAATTGCATGAGTTGTCTGAAATGCCATTGGTTAAAGAAGTTCGAACCATTGGGATGCTGGCAGCAGTGGAGTGTCACTCAAGAGAAGACACTGCTGAAAAACTAGGATTAATAATAGATAAGCATTGTGTCGAATTAGGGATGATTGTCAGGCCAATTGGGAATATTTGTGTCATGTCACCGCCATTAATTATTACAAAAAGTCAGATTGATGACATGGTGGAAATTCTTCGCGAAGGAATTACTAGAGCGTCTAAAGAAATTTTATAAATTGCACTGTTTGAAAATTCTGGAAGTATAAATTGAATAAAAGTAAACCTAAAAGTTATATTAATTCAATTCCTGTTCGTGATAGGATTTCAACTCCTCAGCCACTTGGTTTGGACATCATCAACTTAGGCTATAATGAATTACCTTTTCAGCCTACGGAGAAGATTGCAGAGGCAATTGATGGCATTAAAGATAAGGCTGGGTTTTATGGAGACCCAATGTGCTTTGCTCTAAGAAGCGAAATTGAAAAAGTATTTGGGATTCCCAAGAATAATGTGATTTGTGGAAATGGCTCAGAGGAGCTAATCGATGTAATAGCCAGAAATTTTATCGGTCCTGAAGATGAAATTTTAATTTCTGAATTTGGATATATTCAATTCGTTTTAGCTGCAAATAGGTTGAATGCTCGATTGAGAAAAGCCACAGAGAAACAATATAGTACTGATGTTGATCAGTTATTGATGCAGATAAGTCCACGAACAAAATTAATATTTTTGGCTAACCCTAACAATCCAACTGGAACTGTTATTGAAATGGGCGAAATAACGCGTTTGATTGAAGGAATTCCTACTAACATAGTTCTTGTATTAGACTTAGCCTATGGGGAATTTGTTGGATTTGATTATTGTAAAAAGATTCATGAATTAGTTGATAAATACGAAAATGTGGTGGTAACGAGAACATTTTCAAAAGCTTTTGGCCTTGCTGGTTTACGGGTTGGGTGGTGTCACGCTCCCGAAGCTATGATTTCTGGCTTTTACGCTGCTCGAGGGATGGGCAGTGTAAATGCTATGGCCCAAGCTGCTGCTAAAGCGAGCCTAGGCGACTTACCTGAGATTAACTCTCGAATTCGGTTGATTGTTTCTGAAAGAAAAAGAGTGGCAAGTGCCTTGTTTGAGATTGGAATTAAAACCCTACCAAGTCAGGCAAATTTTTTACTAGCGTCTATTAAGAATCATGGAAAAGAAATAACTGAAGAACTTGTGCAGTTTTTATTTAATGATGCAGGAATTATTGTTAATCGAACTCGCGAAACTGGATTAGAAAGTTTTATGCGATTTTCACTTTCATTTCCTAAATATAACGATATTTTAATCAAGTCTTGTATTAAATTTATGTCTAATAGACCGTCAGAATAACAAGGCCTAATTATTGTTATTTTAATTTTTGTAAAATATATACTATTATAAGTGTATATTTGCTTGCAAATGCATTTAAATATTGCATATCATATATTTATAAATCTTAGTTATTAAGTTTTGTATCTGCCGATAAACACTCATGGAGATTATATAATGAATTTTTTTAATAAACTTTCTTTGAAAGCTACAGGTGTACTGGCTGCTGCTAGTTTAACATCGCTGTTGGCTTCTACTTCTGCATATGCAGAAGATAAGGTTACTGCCGTTCACGCTTTTCCCGGATTTTTGGTTTACACTCAAACATTTCTTGCAATGGTTGATGATATCAATGCTCGTGGTAAAGGGATCGTGCAAATTGAAGTAAAAGGTGGCCCTGAAGCCATCGGTATGTTCCAACAACCCGCCGCAGTACGAGATGGTGTTATTGATATGGTTCATACTCCAGGAAGTTTTTATGGTAAGTCGGTTCCTGAAATTGACGCCATGGTTGCTTCAACTGTAAATCCAATGGAAGCTAGAGCAAATGGTGGCGCTGCTTTAATGGATGCTGCTCACCAGAAACGTTTTAATGTTCGTCATCTTGGATGGATTGATGGTGGTGTTCAGTTCCACATCTATAGTGCACAAAAACCTAAGTTTGGTGCAGATGGAATTTTGGATCTGTCTGGCGTAAGGTTACGAGATAACCCAATTTACCATGCTTTCTTTATGGCAATGAATGCTACAACTGCTGGGATGCCAGCTACTGAAGTTTACGCTGCATTAGAAAAAGGTGTTGTAGACGCGGCTGCTTGGACTTCCATAGGTTTGATGGATCTAAAGTGGGACAAATTTATGAAGTATAGAGTTGACCCTCAATTTTATAATACTGATATTGGCGTTATCTTTAATAAAGATAGCTGGGCTGCACTATCTCCTGAATCACAAAAATTCCTACAAGATGTTATTATTGAGTGGGAAGAAAAGTCTTATAATGATAGACAAGCGGATGTTATTGCAGAAGCGATTGCATTAAAAGCTGGTGGGATGGAATTTGTATCTCATAGTGCTGAAGGGTCAGCTAAATATCTTAAAACAGCTGATGATTCTGCTTGGGGTCGTATGAAGGACCGTCTTGATGCTCTAGGTGACACCACAAGTTATGATGCTTTACGTAAGCATTACACACCATAATAGTAGTATAGAATAATATTTACCCTGGCATTAATCTGACTTAATGCCAGGGTATTTTTTAAAGGATCATCATGCGTTTAGTAGACAAAATATGCAATTTTCTTGCTGTGCTTGCCGGTGTTTATCTTGTCGTAATAATGTTTGGTATCGTTATTCAAGCGACACTAAGATCATTTAATTTTTCTGGCTCCTCACATATTTTTACTTTCTCTGAATATGGTTTGCTTTACATTGTGATGGCTGCATCTCCTTGGTTAGTACGTACCCGAGGTCATGTTTTTATTGAAATGTTGACGGCAGCATTGCCCCAAGAGTCAGCACGAATATATTCGCGTTGCATTGCTGTTTTATGCTTAGTTATTTGTGTATTTTTAGTTTGGTATTCTGGATCTAACACATTGAAATCTTACAATTATGGTGACGCTGATATGCGATCACTAGATATGCCGAAGTGGTTACTTTTAATATCAATGCCTATTTGCTTTTCATTAATGGGCTTAAATTTCCTCAGATTTATTTTTGGAAATGAAACTATGCATACTGGTGAGGCTGGAGTTCATGAATAATTATTTACCTAGTTTATTAATTAGAAAGAAAATCTAATGGAATGGTATTATGCGTTATCATTTCTCTTGGGAATGATTTTATTTTTTATGTTTTTAGGCGTTCCAGTAGCTTTAGCATTTTTAGCTGCAAATATGGTTGGAGCTACGTATTTTATGGGTGGTAGTGGTGACTTACTTCGTCAAATGTCGCGAGGTATTGGCCAGTTAACAAATAATGCCTTACCTACTGTTACATCTTTTAATCTAATGCCTGTCCCAATGTTTCTTTTAATGGGTGAAATATTTTTTCACACTGGATTAGCAAATAAAATGTTTTCTGCAGTTGATAAGTTAATGGGAAGAATCCCAGGAAGATTGTCTTTTGTTACGGTTGCTGGGGGAACTGCGTTTGCTACTCTTTCTGGATCATCATTAGGTGCTACAGCTTTACTTGGGTCCCTTATGGTGCCTGAAATGGAAAAAAGAGGGTACAAAAAACACATGTCGATAGGTCCCATTTTAGGGACTGGTGGATTGGCAATGTTGATACCTCCTTCAGCACTCGCTGTTTTGTTGGCAACATTGGCAAATTTGGATGTGGGAAAATTATTAATAGCAGGGGTTGTGCCTGGACTTATGTTAGCTGGGTTTTATGTTATTTTGATTTTAGGTATGTGCCTTTGGGATCCTGACGCAGCTCCATCTTATGATGTCGAAAACATTTCTTGGGGCAAGAAAATGAAGCTGCTGATAATTGACGTTCTTCCTATGATGTCAATTGTTGTGGGTGTTATACTACTTATTTTAAATGGATGGGCGACGCCATCTGAATCTGCTGCCTTTGGCTGTTTAGGTGTTTTGGGATTGGCAATTCTTTATGGTAAGTTAACCTGGGATGGGTTTAAAAATTCGGTTAAAGGTGCATTAAAAGTAACTACAATGGCATTACTTATTATTTTTGGTTCGGCAACTTTCTCCCAACTATTGGCCTTTTCGGGTGCAAGTGCTGGCTTGATTAAATGGGCTACGCAGTTTGATTTGGCGCCGGTCGTAATGCTCTTGATAATGTTTTCTATACTGCTTGTCTTGGGGATGTTCATGGATCAACTATCTATGATGTTACTGACAGTACCAATCTTCTTTCCTTTAGCTCAAACTTTAGGCTTTGATTTGATCTGGTTTGCCGTGATTATCTTGTTAGCTTTAGAGATCAGTTTTACGACGCCACCGTTTGGTCTCTTATTATTTGTGATGAAGGGCGTTTCTCCCCCTGGTACGACCATGCGTGATATTTATCTTTCGGCTGTTCCATTTATGGGCTGTGCAATTATACTAGTTGGCTTGTTGATATTTTTTCCACAAATAGCTCTTTGGCTTCCTAGTTTTGGGCAATAGGTCCTAAACTATGGTAGGGCAAACACTTGCGCAAAAAATTGTAGCAAAAGCTTGTGGCAAAGATCGTGTAAACGCGGGTGAGGTAGAGATTGCAAATGTTGATCTAGCTATGATCCACGATTCAGGAGGCCCTAGGCGAGTTAAGCCAATTCTGGAACGCTTGGGAGTAAATGTTTGGTCGTCAGAAAAAATTGTTGTTGTTACTGACCATTATGTTCCCGAGTTCAATGCAGAAACAAAAGCTATCCAAAAATTGACCCGTGATTGGGTGAAGGCCCATAATATTAAATCTTTTTATGACCAAATGGGAATATGCCACGTAGTAGTTCCAGAAAATGGTCATCTCAAACCAGGAATGTTTGTTGTTGGGGGGGATAGTCATTCTCCAACTGGTGGAGCCTTTGGAGCCTATATGTTTGGTGTTGGAGCAACAGAAATGGCTGGTGTATTAGCGACTGGTGAAATTTGGATTAAGGTTCCAGAAACTATTAAGATAAATTGGTCTGGAATGCTTAATGAATATATTACTGCCAAAGATATGATGCTTTATACTTGTGGAAAATTGGGAATGGATGGAGGGAAATATCAAGCAGTAGAATTTAGTGGTTCAACAATATCCTCTCTAAGTATGCAAGAACGAATGACCCTTTCAAATATGACAGCAGAATTGGGAGGGCAAGCTGGTATCATTGCACCAGATCAAATTACAAAAAATTATTTGAAATCAGTAGGAGTTCCCGAAATCAATACTGATTATTGGCGTTCTGACGATGATGCTTATTTCCTAGAATCTCATCAATTTGATGCGAGCCAATTGGTGCCACAAGTGGCTGCTCCGCATTCGCCTGCCAACTCAGTAGATATTGCTGAATCAAAAGGAACTAAAATTAACGTTGCGTATATTGGTGCATGTACTGGAGCAAAAATGTCAGATTTACGGATGGCAGCTTCAGTTTTAAAAGGCAAAGAGTTAGCTTCTGGAGTTAGGCTGTTAGTCGCGCCAGCATCAAAAAAAGACCAGGAATTGGCTAAAGATGAAGGAATCATGAAGATTTTCGAAGATGCTGGTGCATCAATTTTACCGAATTCCTGTGGAATATGCGCCGGTTATGGTTCTGAAAGACTTGGTGAGGATGTGATTTGCATCTCATCAACTGCGAGAAACTTTCAAGGTCGCATGGGAGCCTTGTCATCTGGAGTTTATTTAGGTTCACCTTACACTGTAGCAGCTTCCGCTATTACTGGTGAAATTAGTGATCCCAGAGATTTTATCGAGTATAAAAAATGACGGAGATAGGTACTGTTTGGCTGTTTGGAGATGATATTGATACTGATATTTTAGCACCAGGTAAGTTCATGAGCAGTAACATAAATATTTTGTCATCACATTGTCTCGAAGCTATTGATGAATCATTTGCTAAAAATGTGCAGTCAGGTGATATTTTAGTAGCAGGTAAAAATTTTGGAGTTGGATCGTCACGCGAGCAGGCAGCACAAGCATTAAAATATCTAGGAATAAAGGCTGTTATAGCAAAATCATTTGCAGGTATATTTTATAGAAATGCAATCAATTTGGGTTTGCCAGTATTAGTTGGTGAAGCATGTGATGTTGTCCAATCTGGAAATAGAGCTAAATTAGAGGTGTCGACTGGTATTTTTGAGCTGGTTGATGAGAAGAAGACTATAAATTGTGAACCTTTGCCTAAATTTTTATTAAACTTAATTGATTCTGGTGGATTAGTTCCACATTTAGAGAGAAGGTTTGCTGAGGAAAAGAACGCAAAATGACAATAGAATTTAAAGATAGATTGAATAACGATAAAATATTGTTACTGCCTGGCATATATGATGCACTATCTGCGCTATTAGCCGAGCAGGCTGGATTTGAAGGTGTTTATTTGTCTGGTGCAAGTATTGCCTATACAAAATTAGGAAGATCTGATGTGGGATTGGTATCTGTTAGTGAAGTTGCCAATACTCTAGAATTGATATGTGATAGAGTAGAACTACCAGTAATGGTTGATGCAGATAATGGTTATGGTAATGCCTTGAATGTGCAGCGAACTGTTAGGTTTTTTGAAAGAGCGGGTGCTTCTGCTATTCAATTAGAAGATCAATCTTACCCTAAAAGATGCGGACATTTGAGTGGAAAAGTCCTTATTAAAAAAACTGAAATGCTGGGAAAAATTCATGCTGCCTTAGATGCTCGAAAAAGTGAAGAAACGCTGATTGTTGCTAGAACAGATGCAATTGCCGTGGAAGGGTTTCAAGGTGCGTTAGATAGAGCTGAACATTATTGTGAAGCTGGGGCTGATATAATATTTGTTGAAGCTCCCAAATCAATTGAGGACATGCAAGCGATAGTTAAGCGACTTGGCTCAAATGTGCCGTTGCTTGCTAATATGGTTGAAGGTGGCCATACACCTTTATTAACGGCGAATGAGTTAGAGAATATTGGTTATAAAATCGCTATTTTTCCGGGTGGATTAGCAAGAGCTCAAACTTATGCTACACAGGAATATTTTAATCAATTAATGCATGATGGGACAACATCTAATATGTTAAATCGAATGAATTCTTTCCAAGAATTAAATGATATTATTGGGACAAATGAACTATTATCATTGGGAAAAAAATATGCTGAGATAAAAGGTGATGACGAATGATGGATCCTGTTACGCTAGCTATTTTAAATGGTAGATTAGAACAAATAGCTGATGAAATGGATGCAACTCTATTTAGATCTGCTTTTAATCCAATAATTGCTGAAGCCCACGACGCATCACACGGCATATACGACGCGGTTAATGGCGATACCTTGGTCCAAGGAAAATCTGGTTTACCTATATTCGTTGGAGTAATGGCTTTTGCTGTAAAAGCTGTAATCGATAAAGCAGCTCGTGATGGTGATTTGGTTGATGGTGATGTTTATATTTTTAATGATCCATATGATGGTGGCACCCATTTATCAGATTTCAGGTTAGTAAGGCCCCTTTATAGAAATGGATCAGTTTACTGTTATTTAGCTTCAGTTGGCCATTGGCACGATGTTGGTGGCAACGTTCCTGGTAATTATAATCCTATTGCGACTGAAAGCTTTCAAGAAGGTATGTTAATTCCCCCAGTGAAACTATTTAAAGCTGGAGAGTTTCAGCAAGATATAGTTGATATTCTGCAAGCTAATTCAAGATTACCCATGTCAGTATTTGGAGATTTGAATGCTCAGATAAATGCGTTGGATCTGGGTGTTAGAAGATTTAATTCTCTTTTAGATGATTATGGAGAAGATACGATCAAGTCTGCTTTAGAAGAATTGCGGGATCGCGCTTCCAAAATGATGCGTTCATATATTTCTAGCTTACCAGACTGTGAAATTTTTGCTGAAGACTTTCTTGATAACGATGGAATTAATGATGAACCGCTGAAAGTTGCGCTTAATTTGAAAATTTTGGGTGAGAAAATGACTATGGATTTTAGTGAGTCATCACCACAATGTAGTGGGCCAGTAAATATTGCGCGCTCAACTGCGATTGCTGCATGTTATGTTGCCTTAAAGCATATTTTTGGTGATGTACCAGCAAATGCTGGCGTTTTGGAGCCAGTGGATTTTGTTATTAAGGAAAATTCGCTGCTATCTGCAACTGCTCCCAAGCCCGTTGGGGGCTATACAGAAACAATACTTAGATTAATTGATGTTATTTTTCAGGCAATTGCAAAAATTGCACCTGAAAAGTCTAATGGGTGCGCTTATGGTACAATAAATGCATTATCAATAGCTGGGCATCGAAAAAATGGTCAACGTTGGGTGATGTTTTCATTTTTTGGCGGCGGGCATGGTGGCCATCCTTTAGGTGATGGTTTAAATCATGGCAATGCTCCAATCTCCACAGCAACGATCCCACCTTTGGAAATCCTGGAAGCTGCTTACCCGGTAAAATTTAATCAATGGGCTTTGAGGCCAGATTCAGGTGGGGATGGAAAACATCGTGGAGGGTTGGGCGCCACTTACGAAATCGAACTTTTGGAAGAAAGTGCGGATGCATTCTTATTTGGAGAACGAGGAAAGTTTGCTCCTGTTGGTGTGGTGGGTGGTGGACCCGGCGCTAAGAACGTTTTTACATACGAAGGTGAAAATGGACCGGCTCACCCAAAAATGATTTCCAAAATTGTTGGTGTGAAATTAAAGCGGGGTCAAAGTGTTAGGATAGATACCCCTGGAGGTGGAGGATACGGTAACCCTAATGAACGAAGCAGTATCGCTCGTGCGGCTGATCTTGCTCTTGGCTATGTAACGGAAAGCAAATCATGAACTCGTACAAAAAAGGGAACAAACTAGTTGGGGTCGATGTTGGTGGAACATTTACGGATGTTTTCGTTTTAGATCAGGACACAGGTGATATATCTATTAGCAAAGTTGCATCGACCAAAGGTGATCAATCTATTGGTTTCATAAACGGTATTGAAAAAGGTGCAAAATATTTTAATGAAATAAATACAGTCGTTCATGGAACTACGGTTGGGACCAATGCGCTATTAGAGCGTAAAGGAGCAAAAACAGGTATAATTACTACAAAAGGTTTTCGGGATGTTCTTGAAATGCGTCGGCGCGACAGACCAACCACTTGGGGATTGTGGGGGATGTTTGAGCCTGTTGTTCCAAGAAATATGAGGTTAGAGGTTAGCGAACGAACATTAGCTGATGGCACCATAAGTACTCCTGTAAATCTGGAAGAGGTAAAAGCCGCCGCTAAAGCTTTACTTGAGCTTGGTTGTGATGCCGTTTGCATTTTTTTCATAAATGGATTTGCAAATTTAAAGAATGAAAGATTGGCTGCGAAAGCTGTCCGAGAAATTTGGCCTAGTCCATATGTGACTTCTGCGACCGAAATATTGCCAGAAATTAGAGAATTTGAGAGATGTTCAACAGCTACACTAAATGCTTACTTACAACCAGTCGTTGCAAACTATTTGGATAGATTGAAAAAAGGCTTATTGGATAGGGGGACAATGTCTGATGTTTTGTTAGTTCAATCGAATGGTGGGTTAATGGACGTCGAATTAGCAGCCCAATTTCCTGTTAGAACAGCATTATCTGGTCCAGCAGCGGGGGTAAAGGCTGCACAGTATATTGGCGCTGAAGCTGGATTTGCAAATCTAATTACTTGCGATATGGGCGGCACTTCTTTTGATGTTTCATTAATAAATAAAGGAGAAAGCACCCTTGCAGCTCAAACAGAGATTGATTTTGGGATGGTTGTTAGAACGCCCATGGTGGAAATATCAACTATAGGTGCTGGGGGTGGATCCATTGCTCATATTGATCAAGGAGGCTTATTAGCAGTTGGTCCTGAAAGTGCTGGATCAGACCCTGGGCCAGTTTCTTATGGGCTTGGGAATGATCGACCAACGGTTACTGATGCTAACCTCCTTTTAGGAAGAATTAATCCAGACAGACCCATTGGTGGAAAGCTTGAGAAGTTAGATATTGATGCAGCATGGGATGCAGTTAAGCAAAAAATTGCTGAACCTTTAGGATTAACAGTTCCTGATGCTGCAGATGCTATCGTGAGGGTTGCTAATGCTAAGATGGCAGGCGCAATAAGATTAGTTTCTGTAGAGCGAGGTCATGATCCAAAAGAATTTGCTATTATGCCATTTGGTGGCGGCGGATCCCTTCACGCTTGCGCTTTAATGAAGGAGATTGGTCTAGCGGCATCTATAATTCCACGTTACCCAGGTGTTACATCAGCTTTGGGGTGTGTTGTTGCGGATATGCGCCTTGATATTGTTCAAACGGTCAACACCATGTTG
>Ga0308009_10000630_pt1 | contig 24395 bp, 21 predicted proteins | sample Neamet127_FD_203134 | JGI IMG/M metagenome (GOLD analysis project Ga0308009, IMG submission 203134) | Marine microbial communities from water near the shore, Antarctic Ocean - #127 | ecosystem: Environmental > Aquatic > Marine > Unclassified | place: Southern Ocean | collected 2014-07-24
TGGCCCAGTGCGTACCAAACTGGCCATGGCGGTCCATACTGAAGACATCATCGACGCCTATCACGACGCTATCCCCCTCAACCGCTATGGCACCGAGGCGGAGATAGGCCAGGTGATCGCATTTTTATGCTCAGAGCAAGCCAGCTTTGTAACGGGTCAAAATATCTCAGTAGATGGTGGATTTGAAAGCACAGGCATCGGCTTGCCATCACTCCGCGTTGATTCCTAATAAGGCAGGCAGATCCGCCATATCCCCGAACAACATATCAGTGATTCCAGAAAATTTGAATGCTGGGGTCTCACGTGTAAATCCCATTACCGTCATGCCGGCGGCGACACCGGCGCGAGCGCCTGTTGCACTATCTTCAATCACCACACAGTCATGAGGTGCTGTCCCAGCCTGGGTCGCTGCTAGGAGATACACGTCTGGAGCAGGCTTCGGGTTAATCACATCTTCACGCGAGAAAATCCGCCCAACAAAACGCTCAGCCACTCGGCATCGCTTAAGAGTAATGTCCATTTTCCTATGTGGGCCATTAGAGCCAATTGCATAGGGAACACCGTGACAATCTAGAACGTCCAATACCGCCTCAATCCCCGGGATCACCTCCACACTTTGTCCCAACACAGTGAACATTTTTGAGTAAAACTGATCATCCCAATCGTTGGGAATATCCGCACCTAAGGCTTTAGCTTGCGCGCCTGCCCCAGCTATGGTGCCACCAACAAACAAATCTATCATCTCAGGAAGTGACAGCTCCAAACCACGAGATGCCAGATCATCGCACATCAATTGATGTGTAAGCGATTCGCTATCCACAACTACGCCATCACAGTCGAAAATCACAAGCTTTGGTGGGGATATCAGATTGTGCATAATAGCTCCTAAATTTCACCTAATTGACACCCTGCGCAGCAAACTAAAAAAGCTGAAAATAATATTCCCCACAGGGTGATGTGTACGCGGAGTATAGCAAGAGCCATACCTTAATGCACCACCACATCCTCTGGTGGTAGGCGGCTAGAAGTACTCACGCGGCCCCCAACGATTAAACCCTCTGCCCCTGCTGTGATTGACAAAGTCTCTCCTTCGTTAATCTCCCCAGCTAAAAGCATCTCCGCCAATTGGTTTTGTAAGGCCGATTGGATAACGCGCTTCAATGGCCGCGCCCCAAATACCGGGTCATAGCCCTCATCGGCGAGCCATGTTCTAGCAGGCTGGTCCAGCACCAAGGCGATATTCCGCGGCGCCAAACGACGTGCCAAACGGGCCAACTGGATGTCTACAACCCCGTCCATATCCTTGCGGCACAGCCGATCAAAGATGATCGTCTCATCTAGGCGATTGAGGAATTCTGGGCGAAAATGCGCTCGCACAGCCTGCATCACACCTAGGCGCGCATCCGAGGCATCCACACCATCTGGCAATTGGCTCAAAACTTGCGCTCCAAGGTTACTCGTTAGAACGATCAGGGTCTGCTTGAAATCTACCTTGCGACCATGACCATCTGTCAGCACCCCATCATCCAACACTTGAAGCAAAATATTGAACACATCTGGATGCGCTTTCTCAACTTCATCAAACAGCACCACCTGATAGGGCCTGCGCCGCACCGCCTCGGTGAGAACACCACCCTCCTCATAACCAACATAGCCTGGAGGCGCACCTATTAACCGCGATACGCTGTGTTTTTCCATAAACTCCGACATATCAACACGCACCATGGCGTTGTCGTCATCAAATAGAAAATTTGCCACCGCTTTTGTTAATTCAGTCTTCCCAACACCCGTTGGCCCTAAAAACAAAAAGCTGCCCAGCGGTCTGCATTCATCATTCAAACCAGCCCGCGCACGGCGTACAGCATTTGATACCGCCCGTACCGCCGAGTGCTGAGCAATTACCGTTGTATGCAACTCATCTTCCATACGCAGCAGCTTGTCGCGCTCACCCTCTAGCATCCGTGAGGTTGGGATACCGGTCCATCGCTCCACCACACCCGCTATTTGATCAGGCCGCACGGCTTCTTCCAACATATGGCCATCAGCGGTTTCTGCCTCAGCCAATTGCTTTTCAAGACTGGGAATCACTCCATAAGACAGCTCACCAGCCCTGCTGAGATCGCCTTCTCGCTTGGCAATATCCAAATCCGCACGAGCTCGGTCCAATTGTTCTTTGAGATCGCGAGCCAAAGACAATTTGTGTCGTTCTGCCTGCCATTGCGCAGTCAACTCACTGGAGCGCTCCTGAAGTTCTGCCAAAGCTTTCTCAAGCGCCACCAACCGGGTTTTGGAGTCTGTATCATCTTCCATCTTCAAGGCTTCAACTTCAATTTTCTTTTGTAAAATATCGCGATCGAGTGCATCTAGTTCTTCAGGTTTACTGTCCACCTGCATACGCAAACGGCTTGCGGCCTCATCCATCAAGTCAATAGCCTTGTCTGGCAAAAACCGATCCGTAATATAACGGTTCGACAATGTGGCCGCTGCAACTAAAGCCGCATCAGCAATCCGGACACCGTGATGAAGCTCATATTTCTCTTTGATACCACGCAGAATTGAGATGGTATCAGGAATGCTTGGCTCATCCACCTGTACCGGTTGAAATCGCCGAGCGAGCGCTGCGTCCTTCTCGACGTACTTACGATACTCATCCAAGGTAGTCGCCCCAATGCAGTGCAATTCACCGCGCGCCAAAGCGGGTTTGATAAGGTTTGCAGCATCCATCGCCCCATCCCCTTTCCCAGCACCTACCAAAGTATGCATCTCGTCGATGAACAGCAAAATTTCACCAGCTGCAGAGGTCACTTCATTAAGCACAGCCTTGAGACGCTCTTCAAATTCACCACGATATTTAGCACCAGCAATCAATGCTCCCATATCAAGTGCCAACAATCGTTTGTTGCGCAGGCTTTCGGGCACGTCACCATTGACGATCCTGAGAGCCATGCCTTCCGCAATCGCCGTTTTGCCCACGCCAGGTTCCCCAATCAAAACTGGGTTGTTCTTGGTGCGCCGCGACAGCACCTGCATGGCACGCCTTATCTCTTCGTCACGACCAATGATTGGGTCAATCTTGCCCTCTCTCGCTCGCTCTGTAAGATCCTGCGCATATTTTTTCAACGCCTCATAGCTGTCTTCCGCACTGGCGCTATCAGCCGTTCGCCCTTGGCGAATATCATTTATGGCCTCATTGAGCTTCAGCGCCGACACTGCCCCTGCGCCCAAAGCATCCTTTGCCTTGGACTTCACCATGCTAAGCGCCATTAGAATGCGTTCTACAGGGACAAAACTATCACCAGACTTCTGAGCCAGCTTTTCCGCTTCAGCCAAAACCTTACCAGTGCTACTGTCTAAATACACTTGCGTGTCACCAGTAACTTTTGCGATCTTGGACAGGCTTATGCCTAAATGCTCTACCACTCGCGTGGGCACGCCGCCAGCGCGCACAATCAAATTGCAAACCAACCCCTCCCTGTCATCCAGCAGCGCTTTGAGCAGGTGTTCCGCCCCCAAACGCGCATGGTCTTCTCTTTGTGCGATAGTTTGAGCCGCCTGAATAAAACCGCGTGACCGTTCAGTGAATTTATCTAAATTCATCTTTTTCTCCCTAGGTAAGCAATGTGTTTGATATGCTTCCCGATTTTGGCACAGCTTTGATGCAACCGTAGTCTTCACTTGGGTATGGCGGTAAGCCAAGACAAGGGCCAGCCTGCAAAACCACCAGCATTCACTCCAACTACTCAAAATATAACCACAGGCATGGACAGAATGGGCCACAATGTATAATTCAGCCCAATGGAAATTTTGGAGGTTGCCATGGCTAACGATAGATTAATTGTTGCGATGGATATGCCCAACGCCATTGATGGCCTAAAAATGGCGGAACAACTGGGAGATGCCGTCAGCTTTTATAAAATTGGCCTTGGTATGTTGACCGGTGGCGGACTGGCCTTGGCCAACGAGCTAAAAGCCGAATTTGGCAAGCGAATCTTTTTGGACATGAAGCTTTTCGATATCGGAGCAACAGTGGAACATGCCGTGCGCGGTTTGGCGCAGTTTGATCTCGATTTCCTAACTGTGCACGGAGACCCCTATGTGGTGCGCGCCGCCAAGGAAGGGGCCACAGGCAAAGATCTAAAAATCCTCGCCGTAACAGTTCTCACATCTCTTGATCGTGCAGATCTTGATGGCGCCTTGATCAAACCCGGTACAATTGCAGATTTAGTGGTTGAACGAGCAGGGAAAGCTTTTGATGCCGGCGCAGATGGCGTGATCGCCAGCCCACAAGAAGCGGCTTTGATCCGCGCCTTGCCAGAGGCAGTAGGCAAGCTGATCGTCACCCCAGGCGTGCGCCCTACCGGTGCAGCTTTAGGCGACCAAAAGCGGGTGGCAACCCCAGCGCAAGCCATTACTAATGGCGCTGATCACGTGGTTGTAGGTCGCCCTATCTGGACAGCTTCATCACCGCGCGCTGCTGCACTGGCGATTCTGGCCGATCTCAGTGATATAAAAGCCACAAATCCAATCTCTTAAACTCAGTCGTTTATGTCACTGCCCAAGGTTTTGGCCTAACCCTTGGGCGGCTCGAATACTCAGCGGAAGATCAAGTTTCTAATCAGAGAGGCCCACCAGCTAGAATTTATCTTGTCCAGCATCATTTTGAGCCTCACAGGATTTTAAAGGCATCCATTGCATTTGCCTGTAGTATGATTGTCTGATTGCCTTGGCCAGCTTCCAAAGCTGTAAGCGCCTCAACTTTCTTGAGTGCTACCTGGCTTTATACAGCTTCAACGCCGTTTTCGGCAATTGCCTCAGGCACAACGCCAGTGGCATAGGCCGCTGCATCCGCCTGCACCCTGCTCAGCGGCATAAAGTAAGGACAATTTGTTAGAAAAGAATATTGCAAACAAACTGGGGCCATGCCTTGCCCGTGGACGCCCCTACTATTCCAATATAACCTTATCCTATGCCTGCACTTTGCCGAGATTGTTTGACCACCTTTGAAACTTCACCCAAGCGGTGTTCTCAATGTGGTCGGCCGCGCATAACGGCGCATCCAGAATTGTTTACCCTGTCGATTGCTCATATGGATTGCGATGCCTTTTATGCTTCGGTGGAAAAGCGCGACAACCCCGAGCTAGCCAGCAAGCCAGTGATCATAGGGGGTGGTCAGCGCGGCGTAGTCAGTACAGCGTGCTATGTTGCCCGAGTACGGGGCGTCAGATCAGCCATGCCAATTTTTCAAGCCCTGAAGCTATGCCCTGAAGCAGTGGTAGTCCGTCCCCGGATGGAAGAATATGTCAAAGCCAGCAAAGCCATCCGCGCGATGATGCAAGATTTAACGCCTGCCATTGAGCCTTTATCACTGGACGAGGCGTTCATGGATATGACCGGGACTACGAAATTGCACGGTTTACCGCCAGCAGTATTGCTAGCGCAATTAATCAAGAGAATGAAAGACGAGCTGGGCCTTACTGGCTCTATTGGGCTGTCACATAATAAATTTCTAGCCAAGGTTGCAAGTGATCTCGACAAACCACGCGGTTATTCGGTAATTGGCATTGCAGAAACACATGATTTTTTACGTGATCGGCCCATTAGTCTAATTTGGGGTGTGGGTGCCGTGGCACAAGAATCACTTAGCAAGGCAGGAATAAGGACCTTCGCTGATCTGTTACGCTGGGATAGGCAGGAACTTAGTCAACGCTTCGGTTCTTTAGGTGACCGGCTTTGGAACTTAGCTCGGGGACATGACCTGCGACGCGTAACCTCCCATGCACCGATCAAAAGTATTTCCAATGAAACAACCTTTAGTGAAGACACCTCGAACTCTAACATTTTGGATGGTCATATTTGGCGCTTAGCGGAAAAGGTAAGCGACCGCGCCAAAGCGCGTGATTTGGCTGGACGCGTAGTCACGTTGAAGCTGAAACGCAAAGATCACACATCCTTGTCACGCCGATTATCTTTGCGGGAACCAACTCAAATTGCTGACAGAATTTACCGTACGGCACGCGATTTGTTCAACCAAGCAGGGTCGCAGGGCCCCTACCGTTTGATCGGAGTTGGATTATCAGATTTAGTAAGTGATGCGGACAGTGATCTTACCAGAGATTTACTCGACCCAAACGCCGACAAACGCGCCAAAACTGAGCGAGCCACTGATGCTATTCGCGCAAAATTTGGTAGTGATGCAATCGTAAAGGGGCGGTCACTGCGTTAGGTCATTCTGCTGCAAGACGCACCTGCTCAATCTCCAGCGCAACAATTTGAGCAATAACCGCACGCAAGCGCGTTTGGAGCTCAGCAAAAACAGGCAAGGGCGAAATCGTCACCTCATCCATGTAAAGACTACGGTCAATTTCGATTTGAATGACATGCTGGCCCCGCTGGGGCTTGCCGTAATGCTGGCCGATATAAGCACCAGCAAAAGGATTATTTCTTGTCACTCGAAAACCCGCGGTCACAAAAGCCGCTTGCACGTGGTCAACAATCTTTGGAGCCGCCGCGGCGCCAAACCGATCCCCAATCACAATGTCTGGAGAGATATCGCTGCGCTGCTCACGGTTCACTGCAGCATGTGGCATCGAATGGCAGTCAATTAGTACCACATGGCCAAATTTTCTGCGGGTGGTGTCTAGTAAAGACTGCAAACGCTGATGGTAGGGATGCCAAATATCCTGCAATCGGGTTTGCGCCTCCACCATAGAGATTTTGCCATTATAAATTGGCCGGCCAATCGCGACCACACGAGGCACGACACCTAGCCCCGATGCCACTCGCGCATTAAGACCAACAGAGCCTACCCCGTAAATCAATGCAGGATCAAGATCCTCACAGGAGCGATTGAGGTCAACAAATGCTCGCGGCGCAGATGCGGCTAGTAAGGGTGCGCCAAAGCAGGTTACCGATTGAAACAACTGATCAACAAAAGCATCTTCAGAGGCACGGATTGCATGAGCATCAAGTCTGGACCCATCCAAAAAATCCAACGTATAGCTCCGCCCCGAATGTGGGGCTGCAAACACAACACTACTGGTGAGCTCGGCAGGCTCATAAAGAATAAAAGGAGCATCGTTCATACATTTAATATAACATAAGACTTAACTTGGGGAAGCAATTCATGTTTAAAATGAAGAAAATACTCCAAGGAACTCTATTTATGACCCTTGCTGCGATTTTACCTTGAAGACTCGGCATACGCTGCATATACGGCCGATACCGACGCTAGCTTCTGCGTCCTTTTTTTTGGGGGGCGTGAGGTTTGTTTAGGTTCAACGGGCGCGTAGCTCAGCGGTAGAGCACTTCGTTGACATCGAAGGGGTCACTGGTTCGATCCCAGTCGTGCCCACCATGTAATTTAGCTAGGGCTACTCCGCGGCCCGGTTTTGAAGGAGAAGGCCATGAAGGTCAAAAACTCGCTTCGCTCGCTTAAGAGCCGCCACCGCGATTGTCGTGTGGTACGCCGTAAAGGCCGTGTTTATGTTATTAACAAAACACAGCCTCGTTTTAAGGCACGTCAGGGTTAATCTCTGCCATAGTGCTAAAAAAGGCCGTCCCTCGTTTGGGGCGGCTTTTTTTTAAACTAAATTTTGACGAATATTTATATACTGACACGCAGGGACTACTGCACTACCTCTTGCAGCGCATTAGTTACAATTAGTAAGCGGCACTAGTCGTAACTACGTTGATCCTCTATGATGATACCGTCTTTGGGAAGCTCACCTGTAGCAACCATTTCAACTTTAGCCCGAAGCTTCAATATCTCAACGATTGAGGCCGCATAGATATCTGCGCGGCCAATGTCACCTTCAATTTTCACTGTCATAACATCAGCCTCAGCCGCACGGCTAGCAATCACTCGAGCGCGGGTAACTTCTGGGTATTTGCTCACAAAAGCGGCGACTTGTTCTGGTCGGACAAACATACCTTTGATCTTAGTTGTCTGGTCTGCCCTGCCCATCCAACCTTTTATCCGCAGATTGCTTCGCCCACAGGGACTAGACCCTTCCATGAACGCCGAAAGATCACCAGTCGCAAAACGAATTAAGGGATAGTCAGGGTTGAGCGTTGTAACTAAAATCTCACCTACCTCTCCAAAAGGCACAGGATTACCGGTACCAGGTGTCACAATCTCAACCACAACGCCTTCATCTAAGATCAAACCTTCCATCGCAGCGCTTTCATAAGCGACATTGCCCAGATCCGCCGTCGCATAGCATTGCCGACAGGCAATTCCGCGGTCTAGGTACCACCGCCTCAGCGATGGGAATAATGCGCCACCACCCACTGCTGCTTTACTAATTGCCAGTGTCAGCCCCATCTCCTCGGCTTTTTCAATAATGTTTTTAAGATAATCTGGGGTGCCGGCGTACACAGTCACTCCAACATCATGGGCAGCCTGTGCTTGCAGTTCAGTTTGCCCCGTACCTGCCGGTAAAACAGCTGCACCAACAGCGCGGGCGCCGTTTTCGAACATCGTGCCCGCTGGGGTTAGGTGATAGGAGAAGCAATTTTGGACAACATCAGCAGAACCAATCCCAGTGGCATGCAAAAAGCGGCCAAGTCTCCACCAATCATGACTTGTCCTGCCCGGCTCGTACAATGGGCCAGGAGATTGAAACGCATATTCGAAATGCGGCCCCGAAAATCCACCAAAGGGAGGTCGAAGCTTTTGCGCAGCACCAAGTTCGGATTTTCGCAAGACTGGCAATCTAACCAAATCAACAGCCGATGTAATATTTACCAGGTCAAATTCAGAAAGGTTGGCGTGCCCCGGCAAGGTTTGCGCATGAGCCAGTAGAGCTGGCAAACATTCCGCGAGAGAGGAGGCACGCGCATCGGCGGAGCGGATTTCCAAATCATCATAAAAAGTCATTCCACCATTCCCTACCACCTGACATCAAAGCTAAGATCAGCTTAACCATCTTTTACGACGGCGATAGCTTCGTGTATCACGGAAAGACTTACGGCCATCATCTGACATTCCAAGATAAAACTCTTTGACATCCGGGTTTTCGCGCAACTCAGCTGCAGGGCCATCCATAACCACGCGGCCAGACTCCAAAATATATCCATAGTGTGCGAAGCGCAGGGCAACATTGGTATTTTGCTCCGCCAATAGGAAGGATACACCTTCCTTTTCGTTTAGATCTTTCACAATGCCAAAAATCTCTTCAACCAACTGTGGAGCCAATCCCATTGACGGCTCGTCCAGCAAAATAGTTTCGGGGCGCGACATCAAGGCTCGCCCAATAGCACACATCTGTTGCTCACCCCCAGAGGTGTAACCAGCTTGGCTTTTACGACGTTCGCGCAGCCGCGGAAAATATGTATATACTTTATCCAAATCAGCCGCCACCGCCGCTGCACCGTCGCGGCGGGTATAACTGCCAGTCAGTAAATTCTCTTCGATCGTCAAATGCTCAAAACAATGTCGACCTTCCATCACTTGAATAACGCCGCGCTTCACGAGGTCTGAAGGGTTCAGGCCCGATACAGATTGACCACGGTATTCGATCGATCCTTTCGTGACCTCGCCCCGTTCGGAGTGCAGCAATTGAGATATAGCTTTGAGTGTTGTAGTCTTACCCGCACCATTACCACCCAAGAGGGCTATAATCCCACCTTTGGGCACGCTTAGAGACACTCCTTTCAGTACCAAGATAACGTGATTATAAATCACCTCGATATTATTAACTTCCAAAAGAGTCTCGTTTGTTGGGTTACCATCAAGCATAACTTTAATCCTATATGGGGTGCTCTGGCCCAAGAAGGGCCAGAGCGCTGTTAGACAGTTTTAGTTACAGCGGGCTTCCATACCATTCTCTGCGGCATAGGCTGCAGAGTCAGCATCGATTAATGGCTGGATAACTGACATATCAGACCCGGCAAAATCACTAATCAAAGACCATTTTTTGTTGGTCGCATCCCATTGTGCCACGGCGCCAGTACCTGGGCCACCGTGATTTTCACAAGTAACTTTGAATGATGGGCCAAAGTTTGGCATGCCCAAATCAGTCATAACTGCTTCAGTGATTTCTAAGGCTTCCATTCCATCACGCATCATTGCAGGAGTAATATCCGCAACGCCATGGATTTTTTGAGCAGTTTTCACTGCTTCAGCAGCCAACATGGCCGCGTAGAAACCACGGTTGTAGATGGCAGTACCAATCTGGTCACCCGCACCAGCAGCCTTACCAGCGTCAACAACGTATTTCGCTAATTCGCCAAATACTGGGAAGTCACTACCAACGTTATGGAAAGTAATAGCTTTATAACCATGAGCTCCATCGCCAGCCGGTAGAACTGCGTTTTCAGACCCTGACCACCATACACCAATAAAGTTTTCCATAGGGAACTTTATATTTATGGCTTCCTGGATCGCAACTTGGTTCATTACACCCCAGCCCCACATTGTGACATAGTCAGGGCGTTCGCGGCGAATTTGCAGCCATTGGGATTTCTGTTCTTGACCTGGGTGGTCAATTGCAAGCAGCGTAAGCTCGAAACCATGCTTTTTTGCAAGCTCTTCAAAGGTCCGGATTGGCTCTTTGCCATATCCAGAGTTGTGATAGACTAAAGACACTTTTTTGCCTTTAATATCACCGCCATTGAGGTCCAAAAGGTGGTTCACAACCAGTGACGCACCATTCCAGTAGTTGGCAGGATAATTAAACACGTTGGAAAATACCTTGCCATTGGCAGCCGATGTTCGGCCGTATCCCATGGTGTGCATAGGAATATTATCAGCTGTAACTTTTGGAATCAGCTGATAGGTGATTCCAGTTGAAAGCGGTTGATAAACTAAGGAACCTTCACCCTTGGTAGCTTCATAGCATTCAACGCCTTTTTCAGTGTTATAACCAGTTTCGCATTCCAAGATACGGGTCATAACGCCACCAATACCGCCATCACGTTCGTTCAAAAGCGTCATGTAGTCTGCGTAGCCATCTGCAAATGGAATACCACCCGCAGCATAAGCGCCAGTCCGATAAGATAAAGATGGGAACACGAGGTCAGCCATCACTGGAGCTGCTGCCATAACGGCGGCCACTGTTACTGTTGCTAGTCTTTTCATCGGATTAATCCTCCCTTGGTTTGTCCGATTGTGCCGGTTTACCCGGTCGTATAGCCAACCATTCCCTAGTGTGGGAATGGCCAGAGTCGTAATTTTTCTTTGGCTACACGCCAAAGTTGTGCCAAGCCGTGCGGCTCAGCAATCAAAAATATAATGATTAATGCCCCCACGATGACAAATTCGAGGTGTGCCGCCAGTGCCGTATCCCAGCCCAAACCACCAACTAAAACATTCTTTAACAAAACCGGTAGTAGAACCATGAAGGCTGCTCCTGCAAAACTGCCAAAAACTGATCCCAGACCGCCAATGATAATCATGAATAATACTAAAAATGATTTCTGGATACCAAAGGCCTCTCCAACCTCAACCGCGCCCAAATAGACACTGAAGAACAAAGCACCTGAAATCCCAATAAAGAAGCCCGAAATAGCAAAAGCTGAAAGCTTGGCAGAAAGTGGGTTAACTCCAATAATCTCAGCAGCAATATCCATATCGCGAATGGCAGACCATTTTCGGCCTAAAGATCCACGGGTCAAGTTGCGTGCGACGATGCCCGCAAAAGTGAGAAACACAAGACAAATCATATATTTGGCCCACGCGTCTGTATTTGGACCCGTAACTAAATGGCCAAACACTGTACGATCCGGTGCATTAATCTGACCCGAAGCAGAATAATTGTAAAACCAAGCCACCCGGTTGAACAGCCAAACTAAGAAAAATTGGGCAGCGAGCGTGGCCACAGCGAGGTAAAAGCCTTTAATACGTAGGCTTGGTAAGCCAAAAAGCGTTACTACTGCCGCAGTAATGCCTCCAGAAATTAATATGTGGAACATGATGCTTACGTCCGGGAAGGTCGTCATCAACTTATAGCAGGCATAAGCCCCCACGGCCATGAAACCACCAGTGCCCAGCGACACCTGACCGCAATACCCAACAAGAATATTGAGCCCAATCGCTGCAATTGCATAAATTAAAAATGGCACCAAAATCGCATTCGCCCAGTAATCATTTATGATGAAGGGGATAATTAGGAAGGCAACTACTAAAACTGCATAGTAGCGGTAGCGGTCAAACTTAATTGGAAATGTTTGACTGTCCGCCGGGTATGTTTCGCTAAAATCGCCAGATTCACGATAAAACATGCGCCATCCCTTCCAAATTTAGATTATTGTTTAAATTTTCTGGTGAGCAGGAGCCGACAGGGCTGCCGTGACCATTGCCATGCGCGTTAAACACGTTCAATGATTTTCTCCCCAAATAATCCCTGAGGACGGAATACCAAAAAGACTAGAGCCAACATATAAGCAAACCAGTTCTCTGTTGCTCCACCCAAGAAAGGCGCACCGATCAGGAATTCAAACAACTTTTCACCAACACCCACGATTAACCCTCCGACAATCGCACCTGGGATAGATGTGAAGCCACCCAGCATAAGAACTGGCAAAGCCTTGAGTGCAATCAAGGATAGTGAGAACTGCACCCCAGACTTTGCACCCCACATTATACCGGCCACCAAAGCTACAAAACCCGCAAGCGACCAAACCAAGACCCAAATAAAACTCAAGGAAATTCCAACCGACAACGCCGCTTGGTGGTCATCTGCTACCGCCCGCATCGCTCTACCTTGTTTGGTGTATTGCGCGAAAGCTACCAAGACAATCACCAGTACAATAGCAACTAAGGATGCTACGATCTCTAGCTTATCGATGAAGAACCCGTAAAAGTTAGTCCCACCCAAGAAAGACGTAGCCTCTTCAATCCACATACTGCCGCCCTGCGGAATACCTATATCGAGCTTTTTAATTTCGGAGTTCCACATCATATCGCCAAAGCCCTCCATGAAATAGGCTAGCCCGATAGTCGCCATAAACAAAATAATTGGTTCCTGGCCCACCAAGTGCCTAAATATGAAATGCTGAACACACCAGGCCAAACCAACCATCACAACCATTACTAGTAAAATAGATAGGAAGGCAGGAACATGCCAACCAAAGTGATGCACATCCGTGCCAAAGACCGAATTGATCAAATGGGCGAACGGGACCTGACCATCCATGATCCCCACCAACGTGAGTGCTCCAAACAACGCCATCACACCCTGTGCATAGTTAAAAATACCTGAGGCTTTAAAAATTAGAACAAACCCTAAGGCTACAAGCGCATAAAGCACCCCAGCCATTAGGCCGTTGAGCATTACTTCAACACCGAATAAAAACTGATCTGGGAACATAACTTAAGCCTCCACGCCGGTGTTTTGGATTGGCAACATTTGTTGCAGCGTCGCTAAATATTTGGACTCAATCATGAGCCACCCCCAAATACGCATCAATTACAGCTTGGTTGCTGCGCACATCCTTTGGGGTGCCATCACCAATCTTTTTTCCATAGTCCATCACGACCACCCGATCAGAAATATCCATAACCACACTCATGTCATGCTCAATCAAAGCAATAGTGGTACCAAATTCGTCATTTACGTCTAGAATAAAGCGGCTCATATCCTCTTTTTCTTCCACATTCATACCTGCCATCGGCTCATCTAAAAGCAAAATCTTTGGGTCTGCGGCAAGCGCGCGCGCCAATTCAACTCTCTTTTTCAAGCCATAAGGCAAGCGACTAACGGGTGTTTTTCGGATATGTTGGATTTCTAGGAAATCAAGTACCCGCTCCACAACTTCACGATTTTCGGTTTCTTCCCGCTGAGCACTACCGTACCAGAAAGCCTGGCTCAAAATACCGGCTTTCATGTGGTTCAACCGCCCTGTCATCACATTGTCTAGCACGCTCATACCCTCAAAAAGAGCAATATTTTGAAACGTGCGCGCAATACCTTGGCGGGCAACTTCAAAAGGTTTCATTGAGGGACGGCGTTCGCCCTTATACCAGACTTCGCCTTCTTGCGGATTATAAAATCCTGAAATAACGTTTAACATCGAAGATTTTCCAGCACCATTCGGGCCGATAATTGCTCGAATTTCACCTTCGCGGATGTCAAAAGAGATGTCTTGGATCGCCACCACACCGCCAAACCGCAACGTAATATTTTTCATTTCCATCATAACGCCACCAATGGTGCGGCCATCTGAGGTTACAAAGCTTTCAGGTTGGTCAAACATAGGTCAGACACTCCAGACAAAAATTAGTGAGCACAGCACTTAAAGAAAACGTCATTCTGCGGCAATTTTCTGGGCCACAACTGTGGCCGCATCCCGCATTTCAAGCGTCGCAGAAATGGAACCCTTACGGCCATCTTCATAGGTCACTTCAGTAGTTGTCGCAACACGCTCTGAGCCGTCATAAAGGCCTGCAATTAGATCAGAAAACTTCTCTTCCACAATTCGACGACGCACCTTTCGTGTCCGCGTCATCTCACCATCGTCTGCATCTAGTTCTTTATGCAAGACAAGGAAGCGATGGATCTGGCAACCTGAAAGCATAGGATCATCTGCTACACTTAAGTTAGTTTCTTCAATATGGGTTTGGATCATGTCTAGAACCTCTGGGTGCTGCGACAACTCTTGGTATCCACCATAGGCTATGTTGTTGCGCTCGGCCCAATTACCCACTGCATTAAGATCAATGTTGATAAAGGCAGTACAATAATCACAGCCATTCCCAAACACCACCGCTTCTAGAATGTTGGGAAAAAACTTAAGCTTGTTTTCAACGTACTTTGGCGCAAATAGGCGGCCATCAGAAATTTTTCCAACATCTTTTGCGCGGTCAATAATCCGCAAATGTCCGCTAGTCTCTTCAAAGAATCCAGCATCCCCCGTCGCTACCCAGCCATCTTTATCTTTTGTCGAGGCGGTACTCTCTGGGTTATTATAATACTCAACAAACACTCCAGGTGAGCGATAGTAGATCTCCCCGTTATCCCCAATACGGACCTCAACGCCCGGAGCAGGCACACCCACAGTATCTGCACGCACTTCCCCATCAGGTTGGATTGTCACATAAACCGTAGCCTCAGTTTGGCCGTAAAGCTGCTTAAGGTTGATGCCAAGAGAGCGATAGAAATCAAAAAGTTCTGGTCCAATCGCCTCACCAGCGGTGTAACCCACCCGCACGCGACTCATGCCCAGCGTATTTTTTAACGGCCCGTAGATGAACTTGTCACCAAGCCAATATTTCACTCGGTCCATAAAGCTGACGGGCAGACCACTCAACAGAGCTGGGCCAACAGTTTTGGCATGTGCCATAGATTTATGAAACATCCACTGCTTCATCCGACTGGCGTCTTCCATGCGGATCATTACATTGGTCAGTTGGTTTTCAAATACACGGGGCGGCGCAAAATAATATGTGGGGCCAATTTCGCGTAGGTCTGTCATCATGGTTTCTGGGCTTTCGGGACAATTCACACAGAAACCTGTCCACAAAGCTTGACCCATCGAAAACGTGTAGTCCCCGACCCATGCCATCGGCAAATAGGCCAAAACTTCTTCGTTCGGACCTAAGTCGTCGAACTGTGAGGAATTTTTAGAAGTCTCAATCACATTTCGATTTGAGAGGACAACCCCTTTTGGACGGCCTGTAGTTCCGGATGTATAGAGCATCACACAGGTATCATCATAATTTTGGCTAGATTGCCGCGCAGCTAATTCAGGGCCCAAAGTATCTTTAGCTGACCGCCCGATATCTTGTAGCTTTTGGAATTGTGATAAAAAACTATGATCATATTTTCGAAGGCCACGGCCATCTAAATAAATGATCCGTTCAAGGTTTTTTAAGTCATCTTTAATGTCTAGGATTTTATCAACCTGCTCTTGATCACCAGCAACAATAAATCGCGCGTTGCAGTGATCCAAAACATAAGAAATCTCATCTCCAACAGCATCTTGATATATTGGCACAGGCACTGCCCCAATCCATTGCGCTGCCAACATGGACCAATATAAATAAGGCCTATTACGACCAGCAATAGCGATGTGATCACCCTTAGCAGCACCAAGTGTCAACAAGCCCAGCGCAAGCGCTTCAACCTGTTCCACTGCTTCACTCCAGGTCCAGCTCTGCCAGATACCAAATTCTTTTTCCCGATAAGCGGCTTTGTCACCAAATTCACGCGCATTTCGTGCCAATAATGCTGGAATAGAAACCAGATCCGCGGAGTCAGTCGCAGTCACAATATTATCCTCCCAATACCGGTTCTCGGTGCCTTTTTAAAAGGTCTGGTGCAGTAATGCGACTGACACCAGACAAAGGTCAATCAGTTTTTTTGAACAACCGTTCAATTCCACTCCAAACAAAGTTATTGTCATGGCTAGAAGTAGATCCAAAAGACCGTTTAAATGTGGGTGAATATAATATGATTAGTGATACTTAATTAATTCACTACAAAAAAAATATCACTTTTACTATACAAAAATATTATTTAAATATCTCAATTATTTATATAAGTTCGCGGTTTCAGCTATCAATTGGAGCCAACTGAGGCCAGACTTATCTGTTCCTAGGGCCAGATCATAAACTATTTTGAAGCCCCCATCATAGTAAAATGATCCTGTATCAATTTGTCGCATAGAACAGCCACGGCCATACCTGGCCCGCTAATACAGGCGGCAGTATCAACAGCACCGGATTAATCTCATTCAGCAGCGATTTGATTCGCTGCTTTTTCAACCTTCACGGCAGAAAATTTAAATTCTGGAATTTTACCAAATGGGTCCACCGCAGAGTTCGTTAGCAAATTAGCTGCTGCTTCAACAAAGGCAAAAGGTAGAAATACCATGTCAGGTGACACAGCACGATCTTCACGCGCCATAATATCAATACTGCCACGTTTTGTAGTCAACCGCACCAAACCGCCTGGAGCAATACCCAGATTACGCAGTGTGGATGGATGCAACGAACAATTCGCCTCAGGCTCAACTGCATCCAACACCTTTGATCGTCGGGTCATAGAGCCCGTATGCCAGTGCTCTAACTGCCGTCCCGTTGTGAGAATCATTGGGTATTCATCATCCGGCACATCGTCAGGAGCAATCAGGTCAGCAGGCGTAAAACGGGCCCGCCCATCAGTCCTAGGGAACCCCTCTCCAAACACGATGGGTTGACCTGGATCCGTCGGTGACAATGATGGATATGTCACCGCGTTTTCATCTTCCAAACGGTCCCAACTAATATTGTTGAAAGATTTCATGGTCAGTTTCATTTCTGCAAAAACTTGGCTTGGATGATCATAGGTCCAGCCGAGACCAAGACGCTTGGCAAGCTCAACTTCAATCCACCAATCTGCCCGCGCCTCACCGGGCGGCGAAACAGCCGGTCGACCCATTTGCACTTGTCGGTTAGTGTTGGTTACAGTGCCAGTTTTCTCAGCGAAAGCGGCCGCAGGGAGTATAACGTCAGCATAATTAGCGGTTTCTGTAATAAAAATATCTTGCACGACCAAATGTTCTAGCTTCGCCAGTGCACCTCGAGCATGAGCCACATCGGGATCGGACATTGCAGGATTTTCACCAAGAATATACATTCCCCGAATATCACCAGTGTGTACCGCTTCCATGATCTCGGTTACAGTCAGGCCCTTATTTGGATCAAGAGGTTCATTTACACCGCCATCACGAGCCCAAACATCCGCAAATTTTTTACGGACCTCACCGCTAACCACAGTTTGCATATCTGGCAAGAACATCGGAATAAGACCAGCATCAGAGGCTCCCTGCACATTATTTTGGCCTCTCAAAGGATGCAAACCAGTGCCCGGGCGACCCACCTGTCCAGTCATCAGTCCAAGACTGATAAGACAGCGCGAATTATCAGTACCATGAATATGCTGTGACACACCCATGCCCCAAAAAATCATCCCAGCTTTAGCACCCGCAAAAGTTCGAGCTACATCACGCAAGGTCTCCGCATCGATACCACAAATTCCAGCCATTTTCTCAGGGCTAAAATCTTTCAAATGCAACTTCTCAGCTTCCCAATTTTCGGTATATGCCTCGATATATTGCCGGTCGAAAAGCCCCTCCTCCACAATCACGTGCATAATCGCGTTTAGCATACTAACATCCGCACCAGGACGAAATTGCAACATGTGGCTGGCAAAGCGCTTCAAGGCCTGACCACGTGGATCCATCACAATCAATTTTCCACCACGCTTAGTGAACTGCTTGAAATAGGTGGCAGCTACTGGATGATTTTCAATCGGATTAGCCCCAATTACAATCGCAACATCAGCATTCTTAATTTCGTTAAATGTCGCAGTAACTGCTCCAGAGCCTATATTTTCCATCAGTGCTGCCACACTAGAAGCATGACACAGCCTGGTACAATGATCGATATTATTGTGTCCAAAGCCCTGTCGAATCAACTTTTGAAATAGATACGCCTCTTCATTGGTACATTTAGCCGAGCCAAAGCCCGCAACAGACGCGCCACCACGCGATTGCTTCAGTTTAGCCATACCACCGGCAGCAAAATCAAGCGCCTCTTCCCAGCTAGCTTCACGAAACACATCGCCCCAATTGCCCGGATCCACATTCAACCCTTTAGCCGGGGCATCATCACGACGAATCAGAGGTTTAGTGAGGCGGTGATCGTGGTGAATATAGTCAAACCCAAACCGACCTTTGACGCACAGGCGCCCTTCGTTTGCAGGACCATTGATGCCATCAACGTATTTCACTCGGCCATCTTTTACTTTTAGGCTCACCTGACAACCCACACCACAGAAAGGGCAGATACTATCAACTTCGCTATCAAAATCCTTACTGTCACCCACCTGATTAGCATCAGTCACAGTAGCTGGCATCAAGGCCCCAGTTGGGCAGGCCTGCACACATTCACCGCAACCCACGCAGCTGCTTTCACCCATTGGATCGTCCATATCAAAAGTGGGGTAAGCATCATGGCCACGGCCCGACATGCCAATCACATCATTCACTTGAACCTCACGACAGGCCCGCACGCAGAGGCCACACTGGATGCAGGCATCCAAGTTTACCGACATCGCTACATGGCTGTCATCCAACAAAGGAATACGCCCATCTTCCAGCTTAGGAAATCGACTTTCTAGAACGCCCTGACCAACGGCCATATCCCAAAGCTGACTGGATTTATCATGCGCCACATCTTGCTCTGGTTGATCTGCCACTAGCATTTCCATGACCATTCGACGGGCCTGAGTGGCGCGGTCTGAGCGGGTGTGTACAACCATCCCCTTAGAGATTGGTCGGATACAGGAAGCCACCAAAGTACGCTCACCCTCAACCTCAACCATACATGCCCGGCAGTTGCCATCAGCCCGGTATCCGGGTTCATCACGGTGGCACAGATGTGGAATAATGAAGCCCTGCCCTTTGGTCACATCCCAAATTGTCTGTCCAACTGGGGCCGAAACTTCGGCTCCATCTAATGTGAAGGTGACTGTATCTGTCATCGGACCACTCCTACGAATTTACCCCTGTCTAAACTAAAAGCAACGCTTAAACACATGCCATACGCGACAGGCACAGCCGAATTTACGCCAAACATAGTTTCCTATATGATCGAAAGGAGCCAATTGGCAAAGATTGTGAAACACGATATTGCAACCTAATGATGAAAACAGAAATTATCCTCATTCGCCACGGACAAGCAAATACCGGCGCAAAAGACGAAGAAAGCTACGATCAGCTTTCCGACACTGGCCACCAACAGGCTAACTGGCTGGGCGACTATCTACGTGGCCATGGAGAGGAATTTGACCGGGTGATCTGCGGCAGCTTGAGGCGGCACCGAGAAACAGCCGTGGGGCTAGGTCTTCCATATGAGGTGGCCGTTGACCCGCGGGTTAATGAAATGCGGTATTTTGATTTAGCCAACGAGTTTCATATCCAAACAAATACGCCTGTACCAAATTCAGCAGAGGAGTTTGCCCAGCATGTGCCCCAGCTTTTTACAGCCTGGCACAGTGGATCATTGGACAGCGTTCATGTCAGTTATCGTGATTTTGCACAGCGTTTCAAAGATGTAATGTCCGAGCTCGTGGAGCTTGGTGGACGCAGCTTAGTGATAACCTCAGGCGGAGTAATTGGCATGGCTATCGCACAGCACTTGGCATTGGGGCCAGAAGGCTTTGCTCATATCATGTTACCCATACACAATTCCTCAATGCATCGATTTGATGTTAGAGGGGGGAGTACGCTTATGTCAGGTTACAACGCGACCCCACATTTGGACGGCGCCTCACGCAGCCACGCACGCACAAATATCTAGGAGATGGACATGCTCAAACTATTTGCCGCCAAACATACAGTGTCTCTGGCGTCAGCGTTGATTTTAGAAGAGCTGGGCACAGAATACGAGCTATGCTTGGTCGATATTGCCGCCCACGCGCAGCGCGAAAAGCCCTATTTAGGCGTAAACCCAAAAGGCCGAGTACCCGCACTTGTGACATCAGACGGGGTTTTGACCGAAACTGGTGCGATTTTGGAATACATCGCGCCTAATTTTATGCCAAAGGATGCCTTTTCCTGCGCCAAGATTCGTGAATTCATGCATTATCTATCCTCTACTATGCATGTGAACCACGCCCATAAAATGCGTGGCAAACGCTGGGCAGATCTCAAAGAGTCCCGTGCCGATATGACCGCAAAAGTCCCGCAAACCATGGCAGAAAACTGTGCCTATGTTGAGAGCCTAATCTTGGGACCTTACATTTTTGGATCTGACATCACCATCGCAGATGCACATCTATTCACCTTATCACAATGGCTGGAAGGCGATGGTATTGATATCAGTAGCTACCCAAAATTGGCAGCATTCGAGCTTGCATTCGCAGCACGTCCCTCTGTGGCCGCCGTCCGCGCGAAAGGTCTTTTATGACCCACCTTTGGATTCGAGCCGAACAGCGACCCAATGAACAGCGTGTCGGCGTAACGCCAGCGGGTGTGCAAGCATTACTTAAGGCGGGTTTTGAGATAACTCTTGAACAGGACCCAAGCCGGGCCATTGAGGTTGAGGCCTATGCAGGCGCCCAACTTGCGGGCATTGGTGCGTGGCAAACAGCCCCCCGGGATGCCATCATCATGGGGCTGAAAGAATTACCCGATGACGGCCTGCCACTGCGGCACCGACACATCATGTTTGGCCATGCCTACAAGGGCCAGCCCGATGGTCATCGCCTTTTGGCCCGGTTCAAAGCAGGTGGTGGCACGCTCTATGATCTGGAGTATCTGACTAATGACGCTGGCCAACGGATCGCCGCTTTTGGCTATTGGGCCGGATATGCCGGTGCAGCGGTGGCGCTCAAAAGCTGGGCCGCCGCACAAGTGGGTGAACTCTGTGCCCCCGTGCAGGCCTTTGCCCACGCATCTGATCTTGTGGCAGATATAGCCGCAGAACTAAGCCCCGCACTGCCCACAGTGATCATTATCGGCACAAAGGGCCGCGTGGGCAGAGGTGCTACCGATTTCTGTTCAGCCCTTGGAACCCCGGTAACCAGTTGGGATATGGCAGAAACCGCCCATGGCGGCCCCTATCCTGAAATTCTGACGCATGATATTTTTCTCAATTGTATTCTGGCCAATCAAGACACCCCAGTCTTTGTGACAGCCTCAGCAAAAACAGACCCGCGCAAGCTTATGGTGATTGGAGATATCGCCTGTGATCCCAACAGTGCCTATTCTCCGATCAAGGTTTATGATCAGGCAACCAGCTGGGAAAAACCAGCTCTACGCGCGCAGAATGACCCGATCTTAGACGTCACTGCCATCGACAACCTGCCCTCAATACTGCCGCGCGAAAGCTCCGAAGACTTCGCATCCCAACTCCTGCCAAGCCTCCTAGCCCTCAAGCAGATTGACGGCGGTGTATGGGGTAAGGCGAAGGAGATATTTGATCGGCATGTTGGAAGTTTAGGGTAGGTTTTGAGTTAATGATTTTGAGGACTGAGTGATGGTTTCAAGCTTAGAACCACCGCAACCGCGAAACTATTTTTCAGCAGTCGCCAATTTGACAGCCAACGATACAAAGACGATTCCAGAAATTCGGTTAAGCCAAATTTGACTCTTTATGGAACCTTTGATCCATGTGCCAAGTGCACCTGCAGCAATCGCTATAGCACCAAAAACTACAAGTGTCACACAGACCATTAATGCTCCAAGTTGATAAAACTGAGCGATAACTGATCCATTTCCTGGAACGACAAACTGAGGCAAAAATGCCAAAAAAAAGATCGTAATTTTTGGATTGGCTATACACAATGTAAATCCACGCAGAAACTGTTTTGGCGCTGTTTCGGACTTTGACTTGTCACCTTCAAAATCGCCTTGTGACGCTGTGAATGCCTGCCATGCTAGGTAAAGTAGGTACGCAGCGCCTGCATATTTCAGAGTACTAAATGCGTATTGCGATGTTTTAAAAATGACAGCAACGCCGAGTGCGACTGCGGTTGTGTGAACGAACAAACCCAACGCTATACCTAGCGTTATAATTAGTCCCGCAATTCGGCCATGAACTGCAGACTGAGTGAGTACGAAAATGTTGTCAGGGCCAGGTACGACAGCGAGCGCAGTGGCTACACCTACAAACACTAGCATAGTTTCTAAATGTATCATGGTTTCCGTTACACTGTTTTTTCTGCTCGTGTGACAATGGTGACAAACAAATGATTGGCAAGCACATAATGTGATAGTCTGTTTGATTAGCAATAACAAAAAATGTAGATCTAGCATTTCCACAAAAGTATGACCGGTTTCGAACTGAATAATGAGAATCAAACTGGATCAATACCCACCTCGCCACAGCTGGGACGCTCCCACTTATGACCTCCAACCCTAACGAAACACCCTGTAGTACAGCCAATCTGGCCAGAACTGGCTGAAGCGGAACAACAATGAAAATAGAGTGGGGAAGCTGCGCTTGAAGCGGGGGCTTTGCATGTGTTTAAACATGTGGTCCGCCGCCTCTTCTGGGGACATTAAAAACGGCATGTGGAAGGTATTTTTCTCAGTAAGTCGGGTCTTAATAAAGCCTGGGTTCGCCACTTGAACTTGGATGCCCGTGCGACAGAGATCGGCATAAAGGCTTTCAGCCAAAGCCATGACGCCCGCCTTGGATGCCCCATAGCCAATGGCACCGGGCAGACCACGAAATCCAGACAGGCTACCTGTGATCACGATATGGCCCGCATCCCGCTGCAAAAACTGTGGCATAACTTGATTTAGAACCCGAAATGCGCCGGTGAAGTTGATATCCGCCATAACCAAGGCCGCAGCTCCGTCCCAATTGAGCGCAGACATCGGCCAATAGGCTCCAGCTAAAAATACTAGCCCGTCTACATGACCCAAGGTCTCGCCCGCCTGCGCAACGGAGGCTTCATCGGCCAAATCAAGCGGCAGAACTTGGGTCTTGCCAGGCAGATCATCTGCCAAGGATTGCAACCGGTCTTCTGCGCGGGCGGACAGGATTAACTCAGCTCCCGCAGCACTCAGCTTATGAGCCAAGGCACGGCCCAGCCCTTCGCTGGCACCCACCAACCAATATCGCTTTCCATCAAACCTCATTTTGAAAGGCTTTCCTCCATAGGCATGGGCCGCATGGTGGCCACCAGCTCCGCCACTTTAATCCCAAATTTACGAAATTGGCTACGATTCATAACAGTGCCATTCTCCATCAGATACATCCAATCAGTCACGTTCAAAGCATGACCTCCAGCATCTTTGGTTAGTTGAATAGTGTAATTCAGCATCACTGCTGAGCCGGCCTGTTGACCATGGCCAGTACCAAGCAAGTCAGGTGCTTCGGCTTGAATTTGGCCATCATCACTCACTGTAAGCATCCATTCACGGTGTTGAGTATTTCCACTATCATAGCGAAAGTGCTCAGTTATCTGCCCAGTGTTGCCCTGCCACTCTGCATGCATCTGTGCCACAAAACGCGTTGTCACGCGACCAAAGGGGCCATAAATGACGCCTTCACAGAGCATCCTCCCATTAAGATGGTCGCGAATATCAAATACCGGCGTCATAGTGGCGTAGTCACTTGGTTTTTGCGCCCTGAAACTAGCTTTATACAGAACAACAAGTACCGCAACAAAAAGGCCTAAACATATGAATGTTAATGTCATATCTCGTCATCCTGCAATGGGGTTTTGATCAGCAGTAGGATCGCAACCAGTTTTAGAAATAGCGGACAAACCGCATAAAGTAGTGTGAGTGTAAAAAGCGCCTGCCCAGTTTGCTCTGGTGCTGTGGCATCAAAGCCAGCCAATTCAAGAACAGGGAACAGTGCGACGGCAGCCAGCGCCAAGGTCAGCTTATTCATCAAAGACCAAAGTCCAAAACCCTGTGCACCATTAGGGGCAATTACTCCCAATCTTTGGGCA
>Ga0308009_10000631_pt1 | contig 24332 bp, 24 predicted proteins | sample Neamet127_FD_203134 | JGI IMG/M metagenome (GOLD analysis project Ga0308009, IMG submission 203134) | Marine microbial communities from water near the shore, Antarctic Ocean - #127 | ecosystem: Environmental > Aquatic > Marine > Unclassified | place: Southern Ocean | collected 2014-07-24
TTGTTGCATGTTCCAACTCCTCTAACACAACAACACCAGCACCCTCACCCATAACAAATCCGTCTCTATCAATATCATATGGTCGAGAAGCTTCTTTTGGGTTATCTTTCTTTTTTGTCGAAAGAGCCTTACAAGCGTTAAAACCTGCAATGCCAATTTCGGAAATAGGAGCCTCTGCTCCACCCGCTACCATGATATCGGCATCATCTAACATTATTAAACGAGCTGCATCTCCTATAGCATGTGCGCCAGTTGAACAGGCAGTTACCACTGAATGATTAGGACCCTTAAATCCAAATTTTATTGAAACGTGGCCACTAATTAAATTAATTAGTGCGCTAGGTATAAAAAAAGGAGATACTCTCCTTGGTCCACGTTCTTTCAGAATAATTGCTGTCTCTGCAATTGAGGATAAACCACCTATTCCAGAACCGATCATCACGCCTGTACGGACACAATCTTCTTCACTTTTTGGAACCCAGTTAGAGTCTTTGACTGCTTGCTCAGCTGCCGCAACCCCATAGAGTATGAAATCATCAACTTTTCTTTGATCTTTAGGTGCCATCCAATCATCTGGATTAAACGTCCCATTTTCACCATCGCCTCGAGGTATCTCACAGGCATAATTTGTTGCCAAATGAGATGCATCAAATTTCTGAATGGTATCAGCTGCAGATTGACTATCCAATATTCGAGACCAAGTTTCCTCAACGCCACATGCAAGCGGTGTCACCATCCCAAGCCCTGTTACAACTACCCTACGCATTCCATAACCTCTCTTTTAACTTCACACTCAAGCATAATTATAAACAAATCAAAATAATTAGCAATTTCTTAGATGTCGTATTAAGTATATTCATCTTTAAAGTTATAAACAAAAAAAAGGCGCCCAAACAGACGCCTAACTTTATTATTTATTGTTTGTTAAACAGCTTCAGTTATAAACTTTACTGCGTCACCAAATGATTGAATTGTTTCCGCAGCCTCATCAGGAATTTCTATTCCAAATTCTTCTTCAAAAGCCATTACCAATTCAACTGTATCCAAACTATCTGCACCAAGGTCATCTATAAAAGATGCACTCTCAACAACTTTATCTTCTTCAGCGTCCAAATGTTCGACTACTATCTTTTTAACTCGATCTGCTATGTCGCTCATAATCAAAATCCTCTCAATTTTCCAGGTTTTCCCGGGCCTCCAAAGTAATTAAATCTTAACATTAAACATAAAGCTCTTTGGATACTTTTCGTTAATATAGGGGCCTATAACATAAACTTTAGAAATGGCAAATGTTTTCGTTTAATACTTTAATTAAATTAGATCATGGCCAATCCACCGTTAACATGTAACGTTTGACCTGTAATATATGATGCTTCATTAGATACTAAATAAAGCACAGCAGAGGCAACGTCAGCACCTTTGCCCATCCTACTTGACGGAATAGAAGAAATTATTGTCTCTTTTTGCTTCTCATTCAATTTATCTGTCATTGCCGATGAGATAAATCCTGGTGCAACACAATTAACAGTAATGCCTCTACTGGCAACTTCAAATGCTAGAGATTTTGACATACCAATCATTCCAGCTTTTGACGCAGCATAATTTGCTTGACCTGGATTTCCTGTAACGCCAACCACTGATGCAATATTCACAATACGTCCCCACCTAGACTTCATCATGCCCCGAACAACTCCCCGGCATAACTGCATTGTAGAGGAAAGGTTTACATTGATAACATCGCCCCAATCTTTATCAGACATTCTCATAAATAAATTATCGCGAGTGATACCAGCGTTATTTATTAAAATATCGATATTTCCTACAATCTCAGCTGCTTTTTTTGGTAACGATTGAACTGCTTCATGGTCAAAAAGATCACATAATATGATATGGACCCTATCACCTAATTCAGATTGTAATTGTTGTAACGGCTCCAAGCGCGTTCCAGAGATTACAATATTTGCGCCAGCATTATGAAGAAAAACTGCTATTTCTCTTCCAATACTTCCAGATGCACCTGTAATTAGCGCATTTTTATTATTAACATTAAACATCGTTTATCCTTCGCTATCAGTTGATAAAAATTTATTTAAATCATCTGAAGATCCAATATTGTAACAATTTATATCTTTATTAATTCTTCTGATCATCCCAGTTAGGGCTTTGCCTGACCCAATTTCAATCACTTTATCTACACCATTTTGAGATATATAATTTATTGTTTCTCGCCACCGAACCCTGCCTGTAATTTGTTTTATTAATAAGTTTTTTATTTCACTGGGATCCACCACTGGTAGTGCTGTATAATTTGCAACTATCGGTGATGATGGAATTTTAAAACTTACCTTTGAAAACGCTTCTGCCATTACATCAGAAGCCGGTTGCATTAACTCACAGTGGAATGGTGCTGAGACTGGTAATATTATTGCTCTTTTAGCACCTTTTTCTTTTGCTAATATTATCGCCCGTTCCACTGCCTCAAGGTTTCCCGAAATCACCACTTGATTAGGATCATTATCGTTGGCTGCTTGGCATACCTGTTTTTGCGAGGCTTCTTGGGCTATTTTTTCTACTAACTCAAAATTCAAACCTAAAATCGCTGCCATAGCACCAACACCAATTGGCACAGCTTTTTGCATTGATTTACCTCTTAATCTCAATAATCGCGCAGTATCTGCCAAATCCAACGCTCCAGCAGCACATAACGCAGAATATTCTCCCAAAGAATGGCCCGCAAAATATTTAACAGTATCTGATGATATGCCCTCTTCTTCCATAGCTCTCAAAGTCGCAATAGACGTTGCCATTAAAGCTGGCTGAGCATTTTCTGTTAACGTTAATTCTTCAATCTCCCCCTCCCAAACTAACTTTGACAACTTGAAGTTTAATGCATCATCTACTTCTTCAAATACATTCCTTGAGTTAGGATAGGCTCTGGCCAAAGTTTGCCCCATTCCTATTACCTGTGCTCCTTGGCCAGGAAAAACAAATGTTATACTCAATTAAAACTCCATTTTTTTGTAGTATTCTCTAACAACCGCAAGCCCTTAGGTCTATACTAGACAGATATATATTTAAAGTATTTCTGATTTTAACATAAGATTTACAGTTATTCGCATAATTTTAATAATTTTTCTTGCAATCCATTTCAAAAGAAACTATCGACCCGGCTAATCCGCAGTTATTTATAGCGGTGCCAATCGTATATGGTAGCGGATATTTTTACCATATTTTGAAGCACTTTTGAAAAGGAAAAGCCATGCCAAAATATGAGCATGTGATGATTGCAAGGCAAGACTTGTCTAATACGCAGGCAGAAGGTTTAATAGAACACTTCTCCAAAGTTTTAACAGAAAATGACGGCAAAGTATTAGATAGTGAATACTGGGGCTTAAAAACTATGGCTTATAAGGTAAATAAAAACCGAAAAGGCCATTACGCTTTCATTAAATCAGATGCACCGGCAGAAGCTGTGCAAGAGATGGAGCGTTTAATGCGACTTCATGAAGATGTAATGCGTGTAATGACTATAAAAGTTAAAAGTCATGACGAAGGTCCATCAGTTATGATGGGATCGAGACCGCGCATTCGAGAAGAGAGAAACGAGAGCACGCAAAAAGAAGTCACTAAACCAAAATCAGAGGACGTGTAAAATGGATGTAGCTAACAAACCTTTTTTTAGACGGCGCAAAACATGCCCATTTTCTAGCGATAGATCTCCAAAAATTGATTATAAAGATATAAAATTATTGCAACGATACGTTTCTGAAAGAGGTAAAATTGTGCCGAGCAGAATAACCGCAGTTTCTCAGAAAAAACAACGTGAATTAGCAAAAGCTATTAAACGAGCTCGCTATCTTGCTCTACTGCCTTACGCAGTTAAATAAAGGGAAAAGACAATGCAAGTAATATTAATGGAACGAGTGGCGAAATTGGGTCAAATGGGTGATGTGGTAAACGTTAAGCAAGGTTATGCGAGAAATTACTTATTACCTTTGAAAAAGGCCATGCGAGCAACTCAAGCAAATATAAAAGTCTTTGAAACTCAAAAGTCTCAAATGGAAGTTCGGAATTTAGAAGCCAAATCAGAAGCAGATTCTGTTGCAGAAAAATTGAACGGTCAACAGTTCATAATTATAAGATCAGCTTCCGATACAGGATCACTTTATGGATCTGTTACTAACCGAGATGCTGCGGACGCGGCTACTGCTGAAGGATTTTCAATCGATAAAAAACAAATTATTATTGATAAGCCTATTAAAGAGTTAGGTTTACACACTATTTTAGTTTCACTGCACCCTGAATCACAATGCAATATAGCATTAAATGTGGCGCGTTCTGTCGAAGAAGCTGCCTTGCAGTCTGATGGAAAATCAATACAAGATTTGGCGGCACAAGCTGAAGCAGAAGCCGACTTTGAGATTGCCGAATTATTTGATGATATGGGTACAGCAGCCTTGGAAGAACTTGAAGAACTTGAAGAAAAAGAAACTGAGGAAAAATCTGAATAAATTATCTGCAATTTTGCAATTGTGAGTAATTTTTTTGATTGGGTGAGTTTCAGCTTGATGAAATAGAGATACCAGAATTTTCTAACCGTAATCTTACAGTTTCTGCTAATTTTACTGACTGTGGATTATCACCGTGAACACATATTGTATCAACGGAGACTGGTATTTTCTTTCCACTTACAGATGTAAGGGCACCCTCTTCAATCATCTTTAAGACATTGTCGGCAGCTTTATCTGGGTCGTGTATTACTGCACCATCTAACTTGCGAGACAATAGTTGCCCCTCATCTGTGTATGCTCGATCTGCAAATACTTCACATTTAAAAGGTTGAGAAAGTTCCATCGCAGCTTTTTGTAACTCAGTCTCTGCAACTACAAAAATTGGTAAATTATGGTTAAGATCTTTCACTGCTTTAGTAAACGTTCTGGATATATCTATATTCTCACACGCCATATTATTTAGTGCACCATGCAGCTTTACATGGCTTAATAGACCATTTTCAGCCTCAATAATCGATTTTAAGGCACCTATCTGATATAATACTAGATATCTAAGCTCATCCTGTGAACTAATCTCTTGTCGTCTTCGCCCAAAGCCTTTTAAATCTTGGAATCCCGGATGTGCGCCCATTGAAACCTTCTTATCTTTACAAAGTAAAACAGTATTTGCCATGATTTCAGGATCACTGGCATGAAACCCACAGGCGATGTTTGCTGAGGTGACAATATCTAGCATTTCAAAGTCACTACCGATAACATAGGGCCCAAAACCCTCACCTAAATCAGCATTTAAATCAACTTTTATCATATTCATCCCCTCTTATCACACCGTCAACTAAACCGTAGCTCAGTAGATTACTTATATCTCTTGGATCACGATTTAAAAAAGTTACATCTTTATCCATAACAGACAACATATCTTCATAGTCTTTCAAAGCCTTTATAGCCTCACCTAAGGAAACTAAAGTAAAATGTAATTTTGAATTAACTCCAATTTGAGCAACTTTATGGACATCTGCAGAAATTACTGTTGCTATCCTAGGATATCCTCCAGTGGGTTGTCGGTCATTAAGTAAAACAGTTGGCAAACCTTGACCATCAATTTGAATATCCCCCAATTCTATGGCTTCAGACAGTATTTTAAGCCCATCTTTATGACAAAAGTTACTACCAGTGTGGTTTAACCTTATTCCCATTCGATCCCTTGCGATAGATACCTCAAATTCAGTATCTAAGAACCTTTCTAATAGTTTTTTTGAGAACAAATGGGTCTGTGGTCCCTCAATTATCCGAATTTGTCTTGTATTCATATAATCAATAAATTTGACAGAAGACATTTTAATATTTAATTCTGACACATATGGTAAATGATCACCTTTTTTTAAAGTGGTCCCTAAACCAGCTCTGACATTACCACTCCTTGAACCTAAATGACAACTAGTTAAAAACCCCCCTGCCACATGCAAATAGCTGTAGAAACCCTTTGAAATGGAGCTGACTTCAATTTCATCACCCTCCATAGCTTTAAATATTTGCCCTTGTGCTTTTTTTAATCCTTTGAGCTTAACTACTGAATGAGCTCCTGTAGATGAAAAATACGACGTTTGCCCAACTATAAATTTTCCACCAGATCCAGAAAATTCAATTGCAGCTGTATTCGATTTTTCTTTGAAGAGTGAACGACCTTGTTCTAATGCAAAGCTATCAATTGCTCCTCCCGCTGTTACACCAAATCTTTGTAATCCTGGTCGACCGTTATCTTGAATTGAAGCGCCTGGAAAAATATTTTTTACAAATAAACTCATAATTCAAAAGTTTCCCATAATGTATCATGCGGAATAGATTTTGCTTTATTTTTACTGACCTTTTCAAAACGAATTCGATCACCAGCATTTAATAAAAATTTTGGATCTCTGTTTAGATCAAATGTTCGGCAAGGCGATGTTCCAATTCGACGCCAACCGGTAGGCATGGAGGTGGACGGAAAAACAGTTTGCCTTAGAGCTATTAAAAGTGACCCTGCAGGTACTGAAGGTGTTATCCTGTTACCCCGAGGAATATCCCAGACTGGTGGCAATAAACCACAGTAACTGCACCCAGCACCAAAACCAAGCATCATCACTTGCTGTTCGTGGTCTGTGTGACTGCTTATTACTTGATCTGGGGCCATTTTCATTAAATCAGCTACTTCATCCAGATCTGGACCATCATCCGCACCGTAAACAGCAGGTATTACGAATAAACGTCCCTTATTTGTGGAGACATCTAAATCACCTTCTAGTAAGAATAATATTTTTTCCCTTACACTTTTGTAAGTTATTTTCATTGGATTAAAACGCACCATCAAACTAATCAATGTTGGTGCAGTTTCTGTGATGCCGTATGGTAAAGCTTCATTTAATATAAAATCCAAAGCTAAAGCTTTTTTATTTAAATTGACATCAAAATGATCCCCAAATTCAACAATTAATGCTTTGTCTCCAAGAGATGATATTTTTGGAAAAATTATATTTTTTTGCTTAATATTCATATCTATTTCGTAAATTTATATGTATTAAATAATTTTTACTTAATCTGATGAGCAAATAGTTTTCTTATAAGTTGGTGGTAACAGATTCTTTTATTAAGTTAATATTTCTTCCATAAATTTCGGGATTTTCAACAGAACCACCATTAAATACACTTGATCCTGCAACAAGTATATCCGCCCCTGCTGCAACCATAATCGGTGCTGTTTTAGGTGTTATTCCACCGTCTATTTCTATGTGAATTGGCCTATCACCTATCATTCTTTTTATTGTTTTTACTTTTTCAACTTGTGAATAAATAAATTTTTGTCCACCAAAACCTGGATTTACGGTCATGACGCATACCAAATCAATTATGTCTAATAAATGTTCAATACTTTCAGCTGGTGTACCAGGGTTCAATGCAACACCCGCTTTAACATCAAAACCTCGTATTGCCTGCATTGTACGATGTATATGAGGAGTTGCTTCAACGTGCGCAGATATAATGTCAGCACCCGCTTCCACAAAACTTTCTATGAATGCATCGACAGGGGAAATCATCAAATGAACATCCATGACCGTTTTTATAAAAGGTCTAATGGATTTACATGTATTTGCTCCAAAAGTTATGTTTGGAACAAAATGGCCATCCATAACATCAATATGAACTAAATCAGCTCCTTGATCTTCAATAGCAACGCATTCAGCACCAAAATTAGAAAAATCTGCGCTGAGTATTGATGGAGCAATTTTTACAGTATTATCAAATTTCATTTGGAATCATATATCCTTTTATTGATTCCTTAATACATCATACCAAACAATAGTGAAAATAAAATTACCGCGACGTTAGCTTACTAAATGTTTGTACTAAAGAACTTCACAAGTTACTTATCAATCGAAGGGAAAATACTTATGTCAATCGTCGAAAAAGCATTCCAAGCTCAATTAAAGCAAGTTGGCAGCGAAGTAGGGATTTCCCCTTGGGTTACTGTAGATCAAACAATGATAGACAAGTTTGCTGATGTAACCATGGATCCTCAATTTATTCATGTTGATGAAAAACGTGCGAAATTGGAAACTCCATTTGGTGGCACAATTGCGCATGGTTTTTTAAGCCTATCTTTGGCATCAAAATTTGCAATAGACACTTTTCCTCCAGAACCATGGCAATTAATGGGGATTAATTATGGTTTAAACAAGGTTCGGTTTTTGAATCCTGTAAAAAATGGGGCTCGTATTAGAGGTCGTTTTGTGATGAACAGAGTAACAAGAAAATCTGAATTTAAAATTTTAAGAGAACTAGGTTTAACAATAGAGATTGAAAATGACCCAACACCGGCTTTATACGCTGAGTGGTTATTGTTAGCAATTTTTGAATAAAGGAAATAAGATGTCAAATGATGTAGTTATCGTAGCAACCGCTAGAACACCTATTGCAAAGGCCTATCGGGGAGCATTTAACGATACACAACCTCAAGAGTTGATGGGTCACGCGATCAAACAAGCAATCATACGTGCTAAGATTGAAGCTAGTGAAATTGAAGACGTACATATAGGTGCTGCTCTTCAACAAGGAAGCACTGGCGGAAATATAGCACGTCAATCAGCAATTAGAGCAGGTTTACCAACATCTGTTCCTGGTATGTCAGTTGATAGGCAATGCTCTAGTGGGTTAATGACTATAGCCTCCATTGCTGGTCGGATCAAAAATGGTGAGATAAATATTGGCATAGCCGGTGGCGTTGAAAGCGTATCCTTAGTTCAAAACGAAAAAATGAACAATTTTCGAGCAAAGGATCCATGGAATGTTCAGTACCGTCCTGATTTATACATGAGTATGCTAGAAACCGCCGAGATTGTTGCAGAAAGATATGGCGTAACAAGAGAAGAGCAAGATAGCTATGCTTACGAAAGTCATAAGAGAACGGCGTTAGCTCAATCATCTGGTAGATTAAAGGCAGAAATTGCACCCTTAACAACAATAAAGAAAGTTCAAAATCGTGAAACTAAAGAAATTAGTGATGTAGAGGTCACTCTCGAAAATGATGAGGGTCTACGAGCAAGTACAACTATTGAAAGCTTGGCTGGTTTACAGCCGGTATTTTCTAATGGACTTTCAGTAAAACAGGGTAAATACATAACTGCTGGAAACGCTTCTCAACTTTCAGATGGAGCATCCGCTCTCGTACTAATGAGCGAAAAAATGGCAATATCGAAGGGATTAGAACCTTTAGGAGTTTATAGAGGAATTTCAGTTTCTGGATGTGATCCAGATGAAATGGGAATTGGCCCAGTATTTGCGGTCCCTGATCTCTTGAGTAAGCACAATTTATCCATCAACGATGTAGATATGTGGGAATTAAATGAAGCATTTGCTTCACAATGTCTGTATTGCAGGGATCGTTTGGAAATCGATCCACAAAAATACAATGTAAATGGTGGCGCGATTGCTGTTGGTCATCCATATGGAATGTCAGGAGCCCGAATGGCAAGTCATATTTTACATGAAGGCAGCAGAAAAAATATTAAACTAGGTGTAGTATCAATGTGTATTGGTGGTGGTATGGGCGCTGCTGGTTTGTTTGAGTTAAATTAAAGGAGCTAAAATGTCAGATGTAATTTCTTTTGAAATTGTTGGGGAAACGGCAGTAATCACATTTAATAATCCCCCTGTGAATGCGCTAGGTCACAAAGTACGTAGCGGAATTGTTGAGGCTCTTGAAACCGCGAATAATACTTCAACCGTAAAAGCCATTATTTTAATAGGTGGTGGAAGAACCTTCCCAGCTGGAGCAGATATAACTGAATTTGGAGGACCTTTATTAGAACCAGGTTTACCAGCAGTTGTAAATATTATTGAAAATCAAAAATTGCCAGTCATAGCTGCAATACATGGCACCGCTCTGGGCGGTGGTTTGGAAATCGCACTAGGTGCTCATTTTAGAATTGCATTAAATACAGCAAAAATCGGATTACCAGAGGTGCATCTTGGTCTTCTACCTGGTGCAGGTGGCACTCAAAGGTTTCCTAGAATTGCCGGGGCAAAAGCATCAATAGAATTAATGACCTCTGGAACACCAATAAATGTTGATATGGCCAACAAACTAGGTGTCATTGATAGAATTACACATGATGATTTACTAGCCTCAGCTCTTATTTTTTCGCAAGAAATAATCGAACAAAAAATACAAATTGTTAAAACATCTGAAAGAACTGATGGACTTATTGATGAGAAAAGCAACAAAGAAGCAATAGTAAATGCAAGAGCTGCCTTAAAATCTAAAGCACTTGGTCTGCATGCACCTTTTAGAATTGTTGATTGCATAGAAATGTCATTGACCTGTCCATTAACTGAGGGTTTGCAGTATGAAAGAGAGGCATTCATAGATTGCTTGAACACTCCTCAGCGAGAAGGTTTAGTTCATGCATTTTTCGCAGAACGAAAAAGTTCAAAAGTGCCAGAATCTGGTAGAGCAGAGCCACGAAAACTGTCATCTTTGGGAGTAATTGGAGGCGGCACTATGGGTAGCGGTATCACAATAGCTGCTCTAAAATCAGGCATGCATGTCACTATGGTAGAACAGGATGAAGAGAGTATAGCTCGTGGCATCGTAAATGTAGAGAAAGTACTAAATAGAGATATGTCTAAGGGCAGATTAAATGCCGATGGAAAATTAGAAATTATGAGCCGTTATACTCCAACAACCAACTATGAGGAGATAGCTGAAGTTGACATGGTTATAGAAGCTGTTTTTGAAGAAATGGAGATTAAAAAAGCCGTTTTTCGTAAGCTAGACCAAACTGTAAAACAAGGAGCCGTTTTAGCATCAAATACAAGTTACCTTGATATTGATGAAATAGCATCAGCAACAACAAGGCCGCGAGACGTTATTGGCCTTCATTTTTTCTCCCCTGCAAATATAATGAAATTGCTTGAAATTGTTATACCTTCTAATCCCCATGATGACGTAGTAGCGACTGGTTTTTTATTAGCAAAAAAAATGCGGAAAATTCCAGTAAGAGCAGGAAATTGTCATGGCTTTATTGGAAATAGAATATTATCAATTTATGGTGAATTAGCAGCTTATCTCGTTGAAGATGGTGCAACACCGCAACAAGTTGATCAGGCTGTAAGAAATTTTGGATATCCTATGGGCCCTTATCAAATGTTTGATATGGCTGGATTGGATATTGGATGGGCAAACCGAAAAGCAGGTGAATCTACCCGAGATCCAAAGAGACGCTATGTTGGGATTGCTGATCGGATTTGCGAAAATGGATGGTTTGGGCAAAAAACAGGAAAAGGATTTTATGAGTATCCTGATGGCATCCGCTTTGGTATTGAGAACCCAGATCTTCAAAAAATAATAGATCAAGAAAGAGCCAAAAAAGGTATTACACCAAAAGATTTCACAGAAGATGAAATTATGCGTCGGTACATGGCAGCAATGATTAACGAAGCTGCAGAAGTGGTTAATGAAGGGATAGCATTAAGACCCTCAGATGTTGACGTAACATTATTATATGGATACGGCTTCCCTAGATATCGAGGTGGTCCACTGAAGTACGCAGATATGTACGGATTACAAAAACTTGTCAAAGATATTAAAGAGTTTGAGAACGAAGATCCAATTTTCTGGAAACTTTCACCATTACTAGAAAAACTGGCCAAAGAAAATAAAACCTTTGATAGCCTCAATTGAGTTAAAAAAATGGATGTAAATTTCACAAAAAAACAAGAAGAATTTCGATCAGAAGTAAGAGAGTTTCTTACCTCAGTCATACCAATTAAATTGGCTGATAAGATCGAACATAATAAACCTCTATCAAAAGAAGACATGCAAAATTGGCATAATATATTAAACAAAAAGGGATGGTTAGCGTCCTCATGGCCACAAAAATATGATGGAACTGGATGGGGAGTTGTCGAGCAGTTTATTTTTGAGGATGAATTAGCGGCAGCAAATGCTCCAAGAATTGTGCCGTTTGGACTTAGAATGTTAGCCCCCGTTTTAATGAAATTTGGAACAAAAGATCAATGTGATTATTGGTTGCCAAGAATTTTAAACGGTTCAGATTGGTGGTGTCAGGGATATTCTGAACCTGGTGCTGGGTCTGATCTTGCGTCTTTAAAAACATCTGCGATCAAAGATGGTGACCACTACATAGTGAACGGACAAAAAACTTGGACGACATTAGCTCAACATGCAAATATGATTTTTAATCTTGTTAGAACATCAAATGAAGGAAAGCCTCAACAAGGAATATCATTCCTTATGATAGATATGAGTAGCCCTGGAATAGAAGTTCGCCCTATCAAAACAATAGATGGTGGTCATGAAATTAACGAAGTTTGGTTTACAAATGTACGTGTGCCAATAGAAAATCTAGTTGGTGAAGAAAATAAAGGTTGGACTTACGCTAAGTATTTACTAAGTCACGAACGAAATAATATTGCGACTGTAGGTATATCAAAAAAGAAACTACAAAAACTTAAAGATATTGCAAAAATTGAAAAGAGAAATGGACGACCATTAATTAAAGACCCACTTTTTGCAGCTAGGTTAGCAAAACTTGAAGTAAATTTATTAAATATGGAAACGACCAATTTAAGAGTTTTGTCGGAAGCAGAAAAAGGAGGTGAACCAGGGGCAGAGAGCTCTATGCTTAAAATTATTGGTTCCGAGATCTGTCAAGAATTAGATCATCTCCAAAGACGAGCTGCAGGAAGATATGGTCGAATTTTTCGGCCAGAAGCTTTAGAAGATGGTTTTAATGGAGAGGAAATAGGACCATTCTTTGCACACACAGCATCAAGTACTTATTTCAATAATAGAAAAGTTTCCATTTATGGCGGTTCAAACGAAATTCAAAAAAATATTATCACAAAAATGATAGTAAGGCTTTAAAGTTTAGATTATGGATTTTGATCATACAGAAGAACGAAGAATGCTCTCAGATACTATTGGGAAATTTATAACAAAAAATTACCCGATCGAGAAACGTGTAATTGCTGCTAATTCAGATCTTGGTTTCTCAAAAGAGAATTGGTTAAAATTCCACGAATTAGGTGTATCACACGCTTTGTTTTCTGAAGAATTTAATGGTTTTGGTGGGCATGGCTTTGATATAGCGGTTGTATTTGAAGCTTTGGGCAAAGGTTTGGTGGTTGAGCCCATATTTGGAAGCCTAATAGCAGGCGATATTCTTTCTCATTCAGAAGAACACTCGGACATACTGCAAGATATTATTCTGGGAACAAAAAGGGTGGCATTTGCTCATTTTGAAGAGCAATCAGGTTACGAAGGTAATAATATCGTTACAAAAGCCTCTGATGGCAAGATATCAGGAGTAAAATCAATGGTACAGTTTGCTAATGGGGTTGATAACCTAATTGTCTCCGCTACGGATTGTGACGAATTAAAGTTATATTTAGTAAACGCTAAAGCTGACGGTATAAATATTTCTGATTACCAAACAGTAGATGGAGGCAGAGCTGCAGAAATAACATTGAACAATGTTATTGGTAAGGAATTGAGAATTAATGCGGAAGAAGTACTAGTTTCGACATTAGGTAAGGGAATTTTAGCATTATCCTCTGAAGCTCTAGGCATTATGGAGCATATAAAGGAATTAACAATTAAATACCTTCAAACCAGAAGTCAGTTTGGACTACAATTAGGTAAATTTCAGGCACTTCAACATAGGGTAGCTCAAGTTTTATTAGAGATTGAACAAGCTCGATCTGCCATAATAAATGCAAGTACATCGTTACAAGATACTGGCGATCAAAGAGAAAAATCTTTATCTGCATGTAAAATGACCATTGGACGAGTGGGACAGTTAGTAGCTGAAGAAGCCATTCAAATGCACGGTGGAATTGGTATGACTTGGGAGTATGAATTAGGGCATTATGCAAAGAGATTGATTATGATAGACCATGAACTCGGGGATGAAGACTACCATATTGCCAAATTTTCATCTTATTATATGTCATAAATTTACTTAAGGTATTTAATATATCAGTTTGTTTTAATTGATTTATCTATCACATCTGCTAAAACTGAAATTGCCAGAATTCTGGGGTTTCTAGCTGAGGGTATCAAGCCTATGTGCTTTCTCAATCGAGATAATTCCAATTTTGTAGAGCCCATTTCCTCCAATTTATTTAACAAGTCAGAATGAGCAGATTTGCTGCCCTGGGCCCCAATATAGAATGCATTACTTTCCAGCATTCTTTTCAGAAGTGGTGGCTCCCAATCATGATCATGAAAAAATAAGACAATAGCGGTCCATTTATCAATTACGAGTTCTGGAAAACTCTCAGAGGAGGATAAATAATAACTATCACATTCAAGAAAAGACACGTCTTTTATTAATGCTGTATCTGGTGACAGCAATTTAACGTTATATCCTGCTGCAGTCGCTAATGAGCTAAATGAGTATGTTTCAGCACCAGTTCCCATAACTATAAACTGCGTTTCTGGCATTAAGTTAAAATTAAATATATTATCACTCATTGGCTTATCAATTGGATCAGAAATTTCGATTAAACCATTAGATAAATTGATTGATACTCCAATTGGTGATCTATTTTTTAGTTTATTTAAAATCTCCTTAAGCATTGTTTTGTTTGGATTAGGCAATGAAAGTATTTTCATGCCACCACCGCAGGGTAGTTTCAAATCAAATATTTCAGATCCTGTCCCATATTGGGAGATAATAGGTGTCCCTTCCTCCAAACTAAGCTTTGAAGAAATCCACAAATCATCCTCGATGCAACCAGAGGATAAGGATCCATTTCTCTGCCCCTCACTAGAAAAAGCCATCATTGAGCCAATATTACGATACCCTGGACCTGTTCTATCGATGATTATCGATAGAACACTTGGATTAATTTGATTTAATATAAATTTAAGTGGTGAATATTCTGACAAAAACATAAAGTAAATTTTCCGTTAAACAATCATTCTATTAGATATCGTAATTTTAGTTATAATGCTACGATTCAATCTCTTTGACAATTAAAAGCTTTACTATCATTAGTTATAAATAATTAATAAGCGCAAATTTAGAAATACTTTGGGGATTAATATGCAAATCAAATATCTACACACAATGGTAAGAGTGGCCGATTTGGAAGCTTCGTTAAAATTTTACAAATTATTAGGGCTTAAAGAAACACGCCGTTACGACAATGATCAAGGAAGATTCACACTCATTTTCATGGCGGCTGAAGGTCAAGAAGCAACACCTATTGAATTGACATACAATTGGGATGGGGACCAAGAACTGCCAAGTGATAGTCGACATTTCGGACATATAGCATATGAAGTTGAAGATATTTATGAAACTTGTAAATTTTTGCAAGACAATGGTATCGTAATAAATCGACCACCACGAGATGGTAGAATGGCTTTTGTTCGCTCACCTGATAATATTTCAATTGAATTGTTGCAAGCTGGAGAACCCCTTGAAAATAAAAAGCCTTGGAATGAAATGAAGAATATTGGCCACTGGTAGTGCTTTAATAACTAATATCCTAAAGTAATACTCAGTTAGATTTGTATTTAAAAATTGAATTTTATTGTCTTTTTATTATTTAAATAATATAGTGAAGATGTCTCCTTGGAGAATATGGCGATAAACGCGCTCGTAATACACGGATCGGACCCGGGGGCGGTACCCGGCGACTCCACCAAACATCCTTCATTTGGGGATTATGGGGTCGAAATAGGATCGACGGACGTTTAAAGGTGTTAGCTTTTGCTCGGTGAGATACCACCGTTATCGGTTCAATAAGTACAATTGCAAATGACAATAGTGCTCCGAGAGCTTTGGCTGCGTAAGCAGTTCGAGTAATCGAAAATTAAGTCCATGCGCCTAGCCGCGTCTGGCGGGGTTTGTAGGCACCTGGCAACAGAAGCCTACGCTTTCGCATTAAATATAATTTCTCACTTCACAAAAAAAGATGACAAGTTTAACCGAAAGTTTTAAAAACCTCTTATTATTCAATATTAACTTAATAAAATAATCTCAAAATATAAAAGAGGAAATGATGGATACTCAAAAAAATTTAATGATGTTTACTGTCGTAGTGGCAATAATTTTTGGTGTTTGGTTTTTATTCGCCCCTAATACTTATAATTCTGTTATGGGAATTGACCTAACCACGGTCACAGATATAGCTCTAGGAAATCTAATGAATGTGGGTGTTAGCTTGTTGGTATTAGCCTATGTAAACTGGGTTTTGCGTGGCTTAACTGATGCAAGTAATTGTGAAAAAATAATGACTACTTTTTGTGTTGGCTGGGCTATTTTTGGCATTGGTGGTCTTTATATTGTTGGAAGTGACTTTGCTCTTTCTAATCCCTTCACAATTCAATCAATAATTTTCATTGTTATATCGATTGCTTACTATGCGCTTAAAACACCAAAGCAAGCTTAGTAATTGATTATTAAATCTCAGGGGACTAACAAATAGAACCCCTGAGAAACTTTAATCAAGAATTTGATTTTTCTCGATTTATTCGAGCAAATCTAAAAGACTGAATACATAAAAAACAATAAACCAGTCCAGTTATCAACATCATCAATTTAGAAGACCCTGCCCACGCGTTCTCAAAAGGACCAGAGCTGCCTAAAAATCCCCGTAAAAAATCTATTCCACCTAAAAAGATTAATAATCCAAATGTAACTGAAATATGCATTAACAATTTTTTTCTCTCAGGCATCCAAATAGCTAATATTGATAAAATCAGGATAGGTGCTCCCAAAATTGAGGGGATTAAAGAAGTGGTAGATGTACTCTCACTTAAAAAAGTGACACCAAAGCCCCATGTGATAAGAAAGATACCATATATTACTGAAATACCCTCCATATTTAATCCAAGAAAAGTAAACTCAACCTTATTCATATGAAAAATCCATTTATTAAATTAAATAAAATATATAATCTCACTATTATTATTATTTTATACAATTAAAAAGAAAATAATATATATAGTAAATATCAAAGAATTCTTTTGAGGGGCAAATGTTGAAAATACTAAATTATACGGAACTAATGCAAAATGCGTTACGCAACCTGGTTAGGGATGTCCTAAGACAAATAGAGATTGATGGCCTGCCCAGTGATCATCATTTTTACATCACATTTGATATCACACACCCGTCAGTAAAAATTGCAGAATGGTTAAAAGAAAAACATCCAGATGAAATAACTATTGTAATTCAAAATTGGTTTGATGGTCTAAAAGTTACTGAAAATGATTTTACAATCACCTTAAATTTTGGTGATCAATTAGAAGAAATGACTGTTCCATTTAAATCTATTATATCATTTGTCGACCCATCAGTTGAGTTTGGCCTGAAATTTGATAAACTTGAAATTGTTGAAGATGATCAATCCGATGAGGCACAAATGATTGCTTTAGAAGGTGAAGAACAGAATGATGCTGAAATAGTTTCATTAGATAGTTTTAGAAAATAGTTAATTTATATTATAAGTTAAATTTATATTTTTTACGGTAATCCATATTTGTTTGTGTGCTTTATTGCGATTACCAAAATGTCACCTTATATCTATTTCAAATGAGAAGGAGACCTTTGATGACAAAGACCCGTACTGAAACAGATAGTTTTGGACCTCTAGAGGTGCCTTTGGACAAATACTGGGGAGCACAGACCCAAAGGTCAATCATAAATTTTCCTATAGGTTGGGAGAAACTACCACTAGCATTGATACATGCATTAGGTGTTATTAAAAAAGCTTGTGCCCAAACTAATATTGATTTGGGCAAATTAAAACCAGAGATTGGGAATGCAATAATAATAGCTGCACAAGAAGTAATAGATGGTAAACTTGACGAACACTTCCCTCTAGTGGTTTGGCAAACGGGATCTGGAACACAATCGAATATGAATGCAAACGAAGTTATTGCTAATAGGGCTATTGAAATATTGGGTGGTAAAATTGGCAGCAAAGATCCAGTCCATCCTAACGATCATTGTAATATGGGACAGTCTTCAAATGACACATTTCCTACAGCAATGCATATTTCTGTAGCAGTTACAGCTCATAACCTATTGATACCAAACTTAAAAACCCTCCATAAGTCTCTCAATAATAAAGCACAATCGTTTGCCCATATAATAAAAATTGGTAGAACTCACACCCAAGACGCTACACCACTAACCCTTGGACAAGAATTTTCTGGATACGCATACCAAGTAGAACAGGGAATTAAGCGTATAGAAAATGCACTTCATAATATTTATGCTCTCGCGCAAGGTGGAACAGCAGTTGGTACCGGACTTAATACGGAAAAAGGGTGGGATGTTGCTATAGCTAATAATATTTCGAAAATAACCAACCTACCCTTTTTTACAGCTCCAAATAAATTTGAGGCTTTGGCTGCACATGATGCTATTGTAGAATTATCAGGAGCATTAAAAACTGTTGCTGCTTCAATCTTTAAAATTGCAAATGATATTAGATTTTTAGGCTCAGGGCCACGTAGTGGATTAGGTGAACTGTCCCTACCTGAGAACGAGCCTGGATCATCCATTATGCCCGGCAAAGTCAATCCAACCCAAGCTGAGGCGATAACACAGGTCTGTGTTCAAGTAATTGGCAATGATACGGCAATTGGTTTTGCGGGCAGTCAAGGGCATTTTGAGCTGAATGTTTTTAAACCATTGATGGCCTATAATATATTGCAGTCTATGCAACTGCTAGGTGATGCCGCAGCATCTTTTACAATCAATTGCGTAGATGGAATTATAGCTAACGAAGAACGAATAAATAAGCTTATGGAAGAAAGTTTAATGTTAGTAACAGCTTTAGCCCCAACTATTGGTTATGATAACGCTACAAAAGTTGCAAAAACAGCTCACAAAAATGGTACAAATTTAAAAGAAGAAGCAATTAAATTAGGATTTATCGATAAAGAGGGTTTTGAAAGAATTGTTCGCCCAGAAAAAATGATTGGGCCAAAGGATTAAAATTACTAATTATAATTTGTGTCACTTAATACAATAAGTATTTTTATACTCCATATGGCACAGCAAAAAGAAATAAATTTATAACTATGTACCAGAGACCGAAAAAGAGATCAGTTCTAATTAATGGGCATAGAACCAGCTTGAGTTTAGAAGATAGTTTTTGGATTCAATTTTGTAATATTGCACACAAAAATAATATATCCATAAACAAACTGATAACTAAGATAGATTTGGATCGAGCACAAAAGTGCAGCCTGGCTGGTGCAATAAGATTATATGTCCTTTATGAGGTGTTTATTTGAATAGCATAATTAAGCTCACCCAATATTACCCAAAAATGGCATTAACTCTAAAAGAAAAAACGAAACCTTAGAAAACCCACCAGTCAACAATAAAACGCCAACTATTAATAGTAAAACACCCATTGCCTTCTCAATAATCAACATATGGTTTTTAATTTTTTTCATAAACTTTAATGATCTAGAAATGAAAATAGCTGAAATAAGGAATGGAACTCCTAATCCAATTGCATAAACTACTAAAAGCGATGTCCCGCTCAGTACAGAATTCTCACTGGCCGCTAATGCCAATATTGCGCCAAGTTGCGGACCAATACAGGGTGTCCAGCCAAAGGCAAATGCTAAACCCAATATGTATGCACCAAACGCATTTCCAAAATCATTTCTCGCTTCAAAGCGAATATCTCTTTCTAAAATAGGTATTCGAAAAATACCTAAAAAATGAATTGAAAATATAATAACAACTATTCCAGAAATCCGATTCATTATAAGTTGATTAATCAGAAAAAAATTACCAAATGACGAAGCAACTAGACCCATTATTAAAAAAACTGTTGAAAGGCCTATCACAAACATTAGAGCAGGTAGAAAGGTATCAAGTAACCTGTGTTTTCCTAAAGATAACTGATTCATAGAAATTCCACTCATGTAGGCTAAGTATGGCGGAACAATAGGTAAGACGCATGGAGAGAGAAAGCTAAGTATACCAGCCGCAAATGAAATCATCACTGACGTCAGGAAACTTGCATCAATTATATCTATACCAAACATTTTTATCCAAAAATTACATTAAAAAACTTATTAGCTATCTGCGCTCTCGAAACAGTGTAGACAAGTAAAAAAAACAGGTTTATTTCCAGAGCCATGATACATGACAATGAAATTGATGCTACTGGCTTATTATGTCCACTTCCAGTCTTGAAAATAAGAAAAAGATTAAAATCAGTAGACTCTGGAAAAATACTATTAGTATTGGCAGATGATCCCGCGTCCATTATAGATATTCCTCACTTTTGTAATGAGCAAGGGCATCAATTACTTAAAATGGGTAAAAGTAAGACAAACTTGACTTTTTTTATTAAGAAAAAATGATTACTCAGCAGCTACCTTTATTATAGAGTTATTTCTAATCTCAATTATTAATTCTTTTCTACGTCGCAGCACAGCTTTTATAGCGGCTTCTTTTACAGGACCAAAACCTTTCACATTTTGAGGTAACGTTAAAAGTTCTTTGATCAAGCTTTTATTAGTTCCATTTAGATCAAATAAGAAATCTTTCATATCCTGTTCAAATTTAACAATTAACGAACGCTCAAGCTTTCGGTCATTACTATATCCAAAAGGATCAAATGCTGTGTTTCTCAAAAACTTGAGCGAAGCTAACATTTTAAATAATATCAGAATCCATTGTCCAAACTCTCTTTTGATAGGTCTTCCATCCTGACCAACCTTGCTAATAAGCGGTGGAGCTAAATGAAAAGTTATTTTTTTGAATTCAGAAAACTGAGAACTTATCTTATCCTTAATTACGCTAGAATGCAATCTTGCTACCTCATATTCATCTTTATAAGTCAACAACTTATGATAAGAAACTAAACATATTTCTTTAATATCCTCATCGATAATTTCAGTTATAGTATTTTTAAACTTACGAGCTAAATCCTTATTCTGATAAAGTTCAATATGATTACAGAAAAGATCAATCCTCTCCTTTATAGATACTGGTAAGGTTGTTTTCTGATCAACATTTAGTTTCATTGCAATTTCTGGATCACTAATAACCCACCGCCCCAATTCAAATGCCTTTATATTATTTGCCACATTAGTACCATTTAGCTCAATGGCTCTATTTAGAGCAGCCTTAGTCAAAGGAACCATTCCGTTTTGCCAAGCGGCTCCTAAAATCATGATATTAGCATAAATACTATCACCTAACATTTTTTTACTTAACTCAGAAAAATTATGAAACTTAACATTATTATTTCCTATCTTAGCCTCAATCGCTAACAATAATTGATCAGATGGGATTGAAAAATCAGCATCGCGGGTAAATTCACCAGTAATAGTTTCGTGCCCATTAACAACCGCTCTAGATCTTCCATTTTGCATCAAACTTAGGGTTCTAGACCCTGCAGTGGTAACCAAATCTCCTCCGATAATGGCATCAGCTTCCGAAGTCGCAACTCTAATGGCAGTTATGTCTTCTGGATTTTTAGAAATTCTGCAATGAATATGTACGGCACCACCCTTTTGAGCCAATCCAGCCATTTCCATCATGCCTGCACCTTTTCCATCCAAATATGCCGCCATCGCAAGAAGCGCACCAATTGTAACAACTCCAGTTCCACCTATCCCAGTGATTACTAAGTTATAAGTATTGTTAATGTTAGGTAAATGAGGATCAGGTAACCTTGGTATGATCAAGTTACCTATACTTTCTTTTTTTAATTTTGCGCCTTCAAGAGTAATAAATGATGGGCAAAAACCTTTGATACAAGAGAAATCTTTGTTACAAGAGGATTGATCAATAGCCCTTTTTTTACCAAATTCGGTATCAATTGGAACAATTGACACACAATTTGATTGAATCCCACAATCGCCACACCCTTCACAAACATCTGAATTAATAAATACTCTTTTGTCAGGATCAGGGAATAACCCCCTTTTTCTTCTTCTTCTTTTTTCTGCCGCACATGTTTGAACATAAACAATTGCAGAAACACCACTTAGATTTTTATATTTATTTTCTATATTCAATAATTCATTTCTTTCAGCAATATCAATATCTTTTGGAAATAATTTAAAGTTTATTTCTTCTTTTTCATCATAAACTACAGCTAAATTTTTCACACCTATGGCACTTAACTCATTTACAATCTTATATGCGTCCAATCCTCCATCATTCCCTTGTCCGCCCGTCATTGCTACAGCGTCATTGAATAAAACCTTATAAGTTATTGTCGTTTCCGCGGAAATTGCTGCTCTAATAGCTTGGATACCAGAATGGTTGTACGTACCATCTCCTAAATTCTGAAACACATGAGCACGGTTCGAAAACGGCGCCTCGCCAATCCAATTAGCGCCTTCTCCCCCCATATGAGTATAGCCTAACGTATCCCTATCCATCCATTGCACCATATAATGACACCCTATCCCTGCATATGCTCGAGATCCTTCGGGAATTTTTGTGGATGTATTATGTGGGCATCCAGAACAAAAATAGGGCGTTCTAGTTGCCAACTCAGGAGCATTATCAGATTTGGATGCCTCATCTAAGACTTTCAATGCAGAAGAAATTTTATCTGTCACTTTGCCTTCATCACATAGAATTTTTCCTAAGTTTTGCGCGATCATAATTGGTTCAATCGCATACTGCGTAGGAAAGAGAACGTTACCTTCAGCATCCTTATGGCCAAGAACTCGACATCTTTTGACTTTATTAAATAATACTTCTTTTATTTGAGGTTCGAGAATTTTACGCTTCTCTTCTACGACAATAATTAAATCAAGTCCTTCAGCCCATTCCTCAAAGCTATCAACGTCAAGTGGCCAAACCATTCCAATCTTATAAGTTTTCACACCCAATCTATCACACTCAGCCTCCTCTAAACCCAAGAGTTGCATTGCATGTGCCAAATCAAGCCAATTTTTTCCCGCCGCTACAAAGCCTATCTTGGCATTTGATTTACCATGAATATGTCTATCAAGACCATTTTCTCTAGCAAACTTTTCTGCAGCTAGTTTTTTAAAATTATGTAATCTTTCTTCTTGTGTAACAGGCAGATCAACTAATCTAATATTCAAGCCCCCTTCTGGCTCTTCCAACTCTGGATAAGAGATATTCAATCTTTGGGGGTCAGCATCAACAACCGAAGTGACCTCAATAGTATCTTTAATACATTTCAACCCCACCCAAACACCCGCAAATCTAGACATAGCAATACCAAGAAGACCAAAATCCAAAATTTCCTGTACCCCAGCAGGGGATAGAATTGGCATCATGGCGTCTATCAGCGCAAAATCTGATTGATGTAAGGTAGTTGAGCTTTCTCCAGTGTGATCATCGCCCATAGCCATTAAGACACCACCTAATTTTGAAGTCCCAGACATATTTGCATGCCGCATCACATCCCCTGAACGATCTACCCCAGGACCTTTTCCATACCATAATCCAAAAACACCATCGAACGTCCCCTCTCCTCTTAATTCGGACTGCTGAGCACCCCATAGAGCAGTTGCAGCTAAATCTTCATTTAGTCCAAGTTGAAATATTATATCACTATCAGAAAGTTCTTTTTCAGCAATTTGCATTTGAAAGTCGACAGATCCCATCGGAGATCCTCTGTAACCTGTAACCAACCCAGCCGTATTTTGCCCATTAGACTTGTCACGTTCTTTTTGCATGAGCATTAATCTTACGAGCGCTTGCGTTCCATTTAATAAAATTTGGTTTTTATCCAAATCATATTTATCTTTTAGAGAAACATCCTTCAATTCCATAAAATAATCACCCAGAATACATATTAATATATTTAATAAACTGAATATAATTGAATAAAATAAAAAAAAATACTAAATAGTATAAAATAAAAATATTATATGCACTTTAGATTTCAGAAGCTTACAAATAAAAGGCTCAAATAATGGATTGGGATAAACTACGCGTATTCTTTGCAGTAGCAGAAGCAGGCAGCTTGACTCGTGCTGGAGAAGTACTTCATTTAAGTCAATCAGCGGTTAGCAGGCAAATAACCGCGTTAGAAGAAAGCCTTGATACCATATTATTTCACCGCCACGCTAGAGGGTTAATATTAACTGAACAGGGAGAGTTATTACTAGATACAACTTCTGTAATAAGTAAAGAGATTGAAGCAGCGTCAGCAAGAATTAGGGATAGCGAAGATGAGGTTTTTGGTGAATTAAGAGTAACAACCACAACCGCATTTGGAACGTTATGGCTCGCTCCAAGACTGTCAAGGCTATATGAAATTTATCCAAACTTA
>Ga0308009_10000646_pt1 | contig 24001 bp, 21 predicted proteins | sample Neamet127_FD_203134 | JGI IMG/M metagenome (GOLD analysis project Ga0308009, IMG submission 203134) | Marine microbial communities from water near the shore, Antarctic Ocean - #127 | ecosystem: Environmental > Aquatic > Marine > Unclassified | place: Southern Ocean | collected 2014-07-24
TCGATCACCTGGCCGAACCGTGGGCTGTTCCTTTGAACGATGCGCGTTTGTCAAGCTTTCTGTCAGCCGACAAAACCGCTGGCGACAGTGGTCAAGACGCCTTTCTATCGGGCCAGATCATCGACCAGCAAAGTCGGCTCAATGTCGCCAACCTGATCGACGGCAATGCCCTTTCCGAATCGGGCATGGCCGGATTCAGCCGCTTGTTTGCAACGCTGGGTCTGCCACCCGCAGAGTTGACGACACTGGCTGCGCAACTGCTGCAGGCGTCGAGAAACGGCAACCCGGTTGCCAACCCAGGCCCGGCACAAACTGCCACCGACGGCGTCCCCGCCCCGTTGATGCCGGAGCGGGTCAGCGAGTTGCTTTGGCTCGGCTTGACACCGGAGTCACTGAACGTGTTGAGTCCGTTCATCACCTTGCTACCTACCCGCACGCCGGTCAACCTCAACACAGCCAGCGCCGAAGTGATTCACGCCATCACTCCCGGCCTGGAAATGGCGGAGGCGCAAAAGCTGGTGAGTGCGCGTCAGCGCAGTCACTTCCGCGCGCTGACCGACGCTACCCAGGTCAGTGCGGGTCGCCCCGGTCAGTTCACTGAAAGTCTGCACACGATCAGCTCCCGATTTTTTGAGGTTCGCGGCAGTTTACGTCTCGACCAGACCACTTTGCAGGAGCGCTCTTTGGTGCAACGCGACGCACTGACAGTCCGCACGCTGTGGCGCCATCGCGGCGTCAGCCAGGACAGCCGGGGGATAGCGCCGTGAACACGCTGGTCGTTTATTTGCCTTTGACCAATGCGGAAGCCACACCGGCGTATGACTATGTACTGACGGCGGACGGTCACTCCGAGAGTGCCCACGCCTGCGTGTCCGCCGCCCTGCTGCCGCATCCCGCGCGCGGCGGCGAGGTGGTCGCGGTGGTCCCGGTGACGCTGCTGTCGTGGCACAGCGTTGATTTGCCGAAAGGCATTGGAGCCGGATCGGCCCGGCTGCGGCCCGTGCTGGAAGGTCTGCTGGAAGATCGCTTGCTGGATGACGCAGGGCAGATGCATCTGGCGCTGGCACCCGCAGCAAATGCTGGCAGCGGGCGCGTCTGGGTATCGGCTTGTGACAAGGCCTGGCTGCGCAGTCACCTCCAGACGCTGGAGGCAGCGGGACGCAGGGTCGCCCGCGTGGTGCCAGAATTTGCACCAGAGATCGGGCCTTTGCGCTTGCACGCGATCAGTGACGCCGATCTGCCGCAGTTAATCATGACCGGCGGTGGCGCCAGAGGTGTGACGCGTTTGCCGCTGACGCCAGCAGCGCTGGCGCTTGTTCCAGATGCGTCTGACGAAGAAGACCTCCTGGTCTTCGCCGAGCCTGCGGTTGCGGAACTTGCCGAGCAGCTCTTGCAGCGCAAGGTCGGCCTCGTCACCCGGTCCCAGCGCTGGCTGGAAGCGGCCCGCTCCCCCTGGGATCTTGCGCAATCTGACCTAGCCTCCTCCGGCCGCTCGCGAACTGTCAAGCACCTGACCGGTCTCGGCCGCAGGCTGCTGCAAACGCCCGCCGGACGGCCCGCGCGCTGGGGTGTCGCGCTATTGCTGATCGTCAATCTTGCGGGCCTGAATGTCTGGTCGTGGCAAGTCCAACACACCCTTCAAACGCGGCGTGCTGCGCTTGCGGCCACACTGACGCAGACCTTTCCGCAGGTCAAGCTGGTGGTTGACGCACCGCTTCAGATGGAGCGCGAACTGGCTTTGTTGCGGCAGGCTTCAGGCGCCGCGACTGGCCGCGACCTGGAGCCGATTCTGGCGGCACTGGGCTCGGTTGCACGCGCCGATCTCTCGCTTGGCGCCATCGAGTTCATGGCCGGCGAGGCCCGGTTGAAAGGCCTGCAACTGCAGGTACCGGAGGCCTCCGAGATGGCCGAAAAACTCCAGCGCCTCGGCTACACCGCGCGTTTGGAGGGAGACACTTTCTTCGTCAAGCAAGTTGCCGCAGCGGTCGGGCCGCGATGAAAGTAGCCAACGCTTTGTCCCCGCTGCGGGACCGCTGGACCGCAGCGAACCCGCGCGAGCAGCGCCTGATACGCAGCGCCGTGGTGCTGATCAGTCTGGCTTTGGTGTGGTGGCTGCTGGTGGCGCCACCACTTCGTACGCTAAGTCAGGGACAAACCGAGCAAACCAGCCTGACGATGCAATGGCAAAAAATGCAAGCCCTGCGCGCCCAGGCACTGGCTTTGCAGGCGGTCCGCAAGATCAGCCGTGACGAGGCGCTGCGCGCGCTGGACGCCGCAGTTCGTCAACAGTTCGGCGCTGCCGCTCAACTGAGCGTGCTTGGCGAAAACGCAACCATCACCTTGCGCAACGCCCCTGCCGACGCACTGGCCCAATGGCTGCCACTGGCGCGGGTCAATGCGCGGGCGCTACCCAGCGAGGTGCGCCTGACACGCACCACCCCCCCCTCACCGGAACAAGCGGTGTGGAGCGGCACCCTCGTCATGAGTCTGCCGCCTCAGTAAGTCTGAACCAACCCGCCTCACCCCACCTGCTTGCGCCATGTTGCATCCAATAAAACACTCCCGCCCTCTTTTTGAGGCCGCGCCCTGGCGATGGGCTGTGTTCGGCGCCATGTCGGGGCTGGTCGTGGCGGCGGTACTGCTTGCGCCTGCGGGCTGGTTGGCCGCCGCGCTGCACCAGGCGACATCGGGGCGTGCCCAGCTTGTCGAGACGGTGGGCACGGTCTGGACCGGCTCGAGGCGGCTGGTGCTGACCGGCGGCCCCAAAAGCCGGGACAGTGCGGCGCTGCCGGGCCGCGTGAATTGGAAACTTCGTCCGGCTGGCTTGGCGCTGGGCCTTGAGCTGAGCGCCGATTGCTGCACACCCGAGTCCCTACAAGCACGGGCCCAGCCGCGCTGGGGCGGCCTGCGTCTGCAGATTTTTGACAGCGCATCCGAATGGCCGGCGCCCCTGCTCTCGGGATTGGGAGCCCCATGGAACTCCGTACGAGCCGGTGGCAAATTGCGGTTGATGACGCAGGGCCTGACGCTCGATTGGCTGAAAGGGCGGGCGGTGCTTGCAGGGCGTGCCGAACTGACAGCTGTCGGCCTCACCTCCAGCCTGACCACGCTCAAACCCATGGGCAGTTACCAGCTTTCGCTGATCGGGGGCACTGCCACCGAGCTCAAGCTGGCCACCTTGGAAGGCAGCCTGCAGTTAGTTGGAACGGGTCGCTGGGTCGACTCACGACTGAATTTTCAGGGCATCGCCACGGCGGCGCCTGAGCACGAGGCTGCACTGGCCAATCTGTTGAACATCATCGGGCGCCGTGATGGCGCGCGTTCCATCATCACTCTGGGCTAAAAGCATGACCTCTTCCCACACCCTCGCCCGCGCGGTCCTGGCTTCTGGCATCGGCGCCGAGCCGCAAGCCTCTGCCTTTTTACTGGCAGCCTTCTTTGTTTTGATGGGGGTGCCCGCGTCATCAGCCGCGCAAACGACGCGAACCCTCCCCACACCGCCAAGCGTTGCATCACGCTCGACCGCGCCGGTGACACTCAATTTCATCAACGCCGAGATAGAGGCTGTCTCCCGCACCATGGCCGTGATCAGCGGCCGCAATGTGGTGGTGGACCCCCGCGTCAAAGGCACCATGACGCTGGTGACCGCCGTGCCAGCAACACCCGCGCAAGCCTTGCGCCTGTTTTCCGCGCAATTGCGGACCCAGGGCTTTGCATTGGTGGAGTCTTCGGGTCTGTTTCTGGTGGTCCCGGAGGCTGATGCCAAGCTGCAAAGCGGCGCCGTGTCCGCCACCGCACCGCCCGCCGCCACCGGTCAGATCCAGACACAGATCTTCCGGTTGAACCATGAGGCAGCCACCAACCTGGTGCCGGTGTTGCGTCCGCTGATCAGCCCGAACAACACCATCAATGTGAACCCCGGCAACAACTCGCTGATCATCACCGATTACACCGACAACCTGCGCCGCATTGGCACCATCATTGCAGCGCTCGACATCGCCAATGCGACGGGCGTGGAAATCATCCGTCTGCAGCACGCCATCGCGACCGATTTAGCACCCATCGTGAACCGCCTGATCGATTCCGGCGGCCCAGGTGCTGTTGCACCGGGACAGACCGACAGCTCATTCAAAACCACGCTGCTGGCCGAGCCTCGCAGCAACTCGCTGATCTTGCGTGCAGCCAATCCAGCCCGTATTGCGCTCGTCAGAACGCTGGTTGACAAACTGGATCAGGCGTTTTTCGACGGCAGTGGCAAAGACGCCGCGTCTGGCAATATCTACGTGGTTTATCTTAAAAATGCAGACGCGACCAAACTTGCGGCCACGCTGCGTGCGGCGCTGGCAGCAGCATCCACTGGCCCCGTCGCTTTAAGCCTTGCCGCCCCTGCGGCCAATGCGCCGTCGCCTGCAGGCGGCGGCAGCGCCAACGCCAGCGGGTCAGGAAGCAGCAGCACCCTCACGACCAGCCTGGTCAGCGCCCAGCCGTCTACCGGGGGCCAGATCCAGGCCGATCCTTCCACCAACTCGCTGATCATTACCGCGCCCGAGCCGCAATACCGGCAACTGCGCGCCGTCATCGACAAACTTGACGCCAGGCGCGCCCAGGTGTTTGTTGAAAGCCTGATCGCCGAAGTCAATGCAGACAAAGCCGCTGAATTTGGTATCCAGTTTCAAGGCGCCCTCGGCAGGAAAGGCGACGGCGCGATTGGCTTGTTGGGAACCAACTTCAGCATAGGCGGCGCCAACATCATCACCCTGGCCGCGCAGGCCGCCGGCGGCGCCGGTACTGTGGTGCCCTCCACAGGTGGAAATATTGGCATCGCCAACCGGCAGGCCAGCGGCATGTATGTGCTGGGCTTTCTGGCACGATTTCTCGAAGCCAGCGGCGACGGCAACATCCTGTCCACACCCAATCTCCTGACGCTGGACAACGAAGAGGCACGCATTGTGATCGGCCAGAATGTGCCCTTCGTCACCGGCTCTTTCACCAACACCGGCGGCGGCAACGGCGGCGCCGTCAATCCCTTTCAAACCATCGAGCGAAAAGACGTGGGCCTGACCCTGCGCGTCAAGCCGCAGATCAGCGAGAACGGCACGGTGAAGATGCAGATATTTCAGGAGGTCAGCAGCGTGCAGGCCTCCTCCATCAACTCCAGCACGGGCCTGATCACCAACAAACGCTCCATCGAATCGAATGTGCTGGTCGATGACGGCGCCATCGTGGTGCTTGGCGGCTTGCTGCAGGACGAGTACTCCGGCAATCAGGAAAAAATACCGGTTCTGGGAGACATTCCGGTTGTCGGCAACCTGTTCAAAAGCGAAACACGCTCGCGCAAAAAGACCAACCTGATGGTGTTTCTCCGGCCGGTGGTGGTGCGGGACGCATCCTCGACCGATACCTTGTCCATGGACCGCTATGACCTGATGCGCGCCGCGCAAAGAGATGCACAACCGTTGCCCAGCGTCACGGTGCCTATCAATGAATCACCCGTCATGCCTGCCGCAGTTCCGCCCGTCCCGCCCGCCCCACGCACGCAAACGCCCGCAGTCCCCTTGCCGCCGCTGGCGCCCTTTGTTCCTCCGCCACCCTTGGCCGCCCCTCCGGTGCCGCTCCGTTAGTCCCCATGCGCTACCCCCTGCCTTATGCTTTTGCCCGCAGCAACGCGCTGCTGCTGGAAGACGACGGTCATGGGCTGACCCTGTGGCACAACGCCAGCCCGGATCTGAACGCCGTCGGTGAGGTGATGCGCAAATACGCCACGCACAGTAGCGCGCTTTTAATGGAACGGTCCGAGGCGGGCGTGCTGGCCCAACGCATCAGTGCGGCCTACGCGGCCGGAGAGTCGAGCGCCGCCGCCGTGGTCAGTGAGGTGGAGTCCGATGCCGACCTGTCCCGCATCATGCAAGAGCTGCCTGCGGTAGAGGACCTGCTGGAGACGTCGGATGACGCGCCCATCATCCGCATGCTCAACGCCCTGCTGACGCAAGCCGCGCGCGACGGTGCCAGCGACATCCATATTGAACCCTATGAGCGGCATTCCAGCGTGCGGTTTCGGGTGGATGGCACGCTGCGCGAGGTGGTGCAGCCCAACCGGGCTTTGCACGCGGCGCTGATTTCGCGTCTGAAGATCATGGCGGATCTGGACATCTCGGAAAAGCGCCTGCCGCAGGATGGACGCATCTCACTGCGCATTGGCACACGCGCTGTGGACGTGCGTGTCAGCACCCTGCCAAGCGCACATGGAGAGCGCGCAGTGCTGCGGCTGCTGGACAAAAGCGAGAGCAAGCTGAGTCTGGAGTCCGTCGGTATGCAGGGCGATGTGCTGCGCCGCTTCGAGCACCTGATCGCCCAGCCGCACGGCATCATCCTCGTCACCGGCCCAACCGGCTCAGGCAAGACCACCACCCTGTATGCTGCCTTGCAGCGGCTCGACGCCAGCGCCAGCAACATCATGACCGTCGAGGACCCGATCGAGTACGAGCTGCACGGCATTGGCCAGACGCAGGTCAACGCCAAGATCGACCTGAGCTTTGCCAAGGCGCTTCGTGCCATCCTGCGACAAGACCCGGACGTGATCATGATCGGCGAGATCCGTGACTTTGAAACCGCGCAGATCGCCATTCAGGCGTCGCTGACCGGCCACCTGGTGCTGGCCACGCTGCACACCAACGATGCGGCGAGCGCCGTGACGCGTCTTACAGACATTGGCATCGAACCTTTTCTGCTCAGCTCCTCGCTGCTGGGCGTGCTGGCGCAGCGACTGGTACGGAAACGCTGTATTTTCTGCAATGCAGACGCCACCAGTTCGTCACTGGCAGCGGGGTGCGCGCAATGCGGCCAGACCGGTTATTCGGGCCGCACGGGCGTGTTTGAACTGTTGGTCACCGACGACGCCGTCCGCGCCCAGATTCACACCCGCGCGTCCGAAGCGGACATCCGGATCGCCGCACTGGCGGCCGGCATGACGCTGATGCGCGACGATGGTGCGCGGCTGGTGGCAGCAGGCATTACCTCGCCGGAAGAGTTGCTGCGCGTGACCCGCGACTGATATCCAGCATTCGCCATCAGCCAACGAAGACAACCCACGAAGCAAACCATGCCTGTCTATTCTTTTGAAGCGATGCAAAACGACGGTAAATTTCGCCGGGGCATCATTGAGGCTGACACGCTCAAGACCGCTCGCAGCATGTTGCGTACGCAGGCCCTGGTGCCGCTGGCCGTCAACCCGGTGGCCGGTGGCGCAAGCGGGGGCAGCACGCGCTCGGTATTACAGACTCCGCTGTTTGGCGGTCGCGTGTTCAGCGCCACGGGCCTGGCGATCTGGACCCGCCAGATTGCGGGGCTGGTCTCCTACGGACTGCCGCTGGAGCGTGCACTGACTGCGCTGACCGAAGAAGCGGAAGACGAAAAGCAGCGCAATCTGGTGGCCTCACTGCGCGCTGAAGTCAACGGGGGGGCGAGTTTTGCGCGGGCGCTGTCCCACCACCCGCGCGAGTTTTCCGACATCTACATTGCCGTTATTGGCGCAGGCGAGCAAACCGGCCATCTGGGTCAGGTGCTGGAACGCCTGGCCGATGATCTTGAAGAACGCCAGACACTCAAGTCCAAGCTCCTGGGCGCAGCCCTCTACCCTGCAATTGTCACGCTGGTGGCTATTGTGATTGTGATGTTTCTGGTGGGTTATGTGGTGCCGCAAGTCGCCAATGTTTTTCTGGGCACCAAGCGGGCGCTGCCTTTCCTGACGGTTGCCATGCTCGCCATCAGCGCCTTTGTGCGCAGCTATGGCTGGGCGGCAGCGGGGGTGTTCGCCGTGATGGCTTTTGGCCTGCGTCTGGCGTTGAGGGGGGAACGCTTTCGCGAGCAGTTTGACACCGTGACATTGAAGTTGCCCGTGATCGGCCGAATCACCCGGGACTACAACGCGGCCCGCTTTGCAGGCACGCTCGCGATGTTAGCTGGCGCGGGCGTTCCCATTCTCAAAGCCTTGCAGGCAGCCGCAGAGACTTTGTCCAACCGCGCCATGCGCGCCGATGCGCTGGATGCGCTGTTGCTGGTGCGCGAAGGCGCGCCGCTGGCTGCAGCGCTGGCGCAGAAGACACGTTTCCCCGGACTGGTCAGCATGTTTGCACGTCTTGGCGAGCAGACAGGGCAGTTGCCGGTCATGCTGCAGCGCGTGGCAACACAGCTATCGACAGAAGTGCAACGGCGTGCCATGGCCATGGCAACCATTCTTGAGCCCCTGCTGATTGTGGCAATGGGCCTGGTGGTGATGCTGATCGTGCTTGCGGTGCTCCTGCCTATCATTCAACTCAATCAATGGGTGAAGTAGGGCCCAACATATTCGGCGTCCGAACCAGAACAAGACAAGCGCCGAAACTGACAATCAACCAAGGGCGGTGTCCAGCAGCAGCATCAGTACCCCTCCGGGCATCAGCCCGAACTGACTGCACGGTCCGAAGAAGCTGCAGACGAAAAACGGCGCATTCGGGTGACCAACGTGTGGCCCCAGCCAGCGTCAAGCGCTGGTATGAAGCCCCGGCGCATTAAAAATGCCCGGGGCTTTTTCGACCTGCCGGGGGCGTGGTTCTTTTGCCCCGGAAGTCTGCGCCGCCAACCGCTATACGTCGGTTCGGCCTGAAAGTACGCTTTTGGTTCGCTGATAAAAGCCAAGCTCGTTGATGCTGATCATCGGACGGTTGGTGGTAAATGTTTTTTCAATCGAGGTTTGCTGCGCCTTTGCAATAGTCGTCAGACCGCGCTTGGCTGCCGCCAAGCCCAGAACCGCAAACGGATAGGGATCCAATTTGCCCGCCTCCCAGCCTGGCGAATTGACAGCCATGAAGGTCCATGCGCGGTCGAAGTAGGGTGCGCACTCCGCCACACCAAACACCTGCGGAAACACCTGACAGGTGGTGCCTGGATAAAACGAAGTTTCTGTCTGGGTGGACAAATCAGCCATGCGGAAAGCGTTGGTCGCCGGGCTGAAGAGGGTTGTCATTGCAGTCGCGATGTTTTTCGCAAAAGAATCGTAGTAAGCCGCGTCAGCTGTGTCTCCTCGCTCCCTGAGCATGGCTGCAAAGTCACGCAACCCGCGATAAACCTCGGAGTTGTCCATCAGGTATCCGGCATTGTTGGTCTGATTGCGGGGCGCCTGAAAAACACTGGTCAAGCCATTGGGTTTGACAGCCAGAGCGATATTTCGGTAAGCCATGTCCTTGAGTCGGGTCTTGTTCTTGTCCCACCATGCCCAGTTTTGGCTGGCCCGCAGATAACGCACGGCCAGGGTCAGGGTCGTTGCGGCGTAAGAGTCATCAGAGTCGGCCATTGCCAGTGTGAAGCTGCTGGGGTTGGCGCGGCCGAACGGAAAGTGCACATCCTTGATGGACACATCGGGTTCGAGCTTGCTGATGTAAAGATCCAGGTAGGTGCGTATGTACTTGTCCAGATCAGGTGCATCGAGGTATTGAACGATGGAGATCAGCCCGAGGTTGGTGAAGTACCAGTTGGACAGTCCGTTCGGCGAAATTTCGTAGGCGCCGGCATACGGGCCTGTTGGGATTCGCAGCGCCTTGATTTCTGCGACCGCGTTGATGCCTCCTGTTGGCGCAGGTGTCACAGGTGGCGCACAGGCGTTTGCGGTTTGGGCAAAACTGGGGCTCATGCCGCCCAGTATCGTGGCGCTCAGCGCTGCGGATCCGAGAAAAAAATTTCGTCTTTGCATAAAAGTCCAATGAATAAAAACGGCCGTGAAACAGGGTCCAACAAAAAGCAGATCAACAATGGTTGGGTGCTTGCCTGTTGGCATGGGGCTAATGTGACGCCGCATGGCACGTAACTGTCTTATGTGTGTTGGCACACATAAATGTAGGATTTGGACTACATGCCGTAAAGGGAAATACATCGGCCTTTCAAAATCTATGTAGGACATGTCTTACGCCAAATAATTGCCTGTATTTTCCCACCTAGCCAATGTGAAGTTGGTATGATCACCTGAAGAAAAAAGGATTGTTCGTCGAGGAAAATGTAGTCATTGGCCTACAAAAATTTGCGCGATGGATTTTTAACGCTGGTTCAAAAAGTAGGACTGGTCTTACACGGACAATGCCCGGAATGCGCGAACCGCATGTGGCAGCAAGGCAAGCTCGCGCCCGGAAAAACCTTCTTTGCGGGGCAATAAAACCAGCAAAAAACAAGCTGCTTTTGGCGTTTTCTGTAATTGTTTGTCAGTCATTTCAAACACAGTTTTACGCAATGTGACGCGTGTTTACTGTCTGTAGACCATGTCGGCTCACTTAGGGACGGGGTGCCTGCGAGAAGCTGTGGGCGCTTTCCCACACGCTTGCAGCGCCTCGACCGAGGCGCTTCGCCCAGCCATGCCCTGAGCATCCAATAGGGTTCCAGCGCCGGCAGGACCACTCGTCTCGCCCTGTCACTCCATAAAGTAAAAATTCATGAACAAAGTTCTTAAATCCACTCTGTACGCTCTGGTTTTCGCCGCGCCATGGAGCCTTGCAAGTTTGGCCGTGTCAGCGCCGCAGTCTGGCGTTGCTGCATTTATCGCCGAAGGCCGTACCTATCTGGGTCAGTACGCCGTTAAAAATCAAGCCCTCTCGGTCAACATTGATGGCCTGGTATACCGGGGCAATTACGCGGCCACCGCACAGGAAGGTGAAGCAGCGACTGGCGGCGCGCCAGTGGGTCGCTGGGGACGCGCGTTTTTGTTTGCTACCAGCGCCAAGGTGTTGCAGTGTCAGCTGGATTCGGGTTTTCCGAGCGTCAGCGGACGCTGCCAAAGTGCAGATGGCCGAAATTTCGACTTGAAGCCCGGTGCGCCGGTCAAAGCCTCGCGCTCAGGGTCTGCGAAAGTAAGCTCGCCTTCTTCCTGACGCGAGTTGCCACAAGCGCTACCGCGTGGCTCACCGATGGACCGCGCATTGACTGCAATTGGACCTCTGCCCGCCGGAGCTCAATTGCTGCTTCAAAAGGACCTGTCGTTCGCCAACCGCTTGATTGGGCTGATGCCGGCAGATGATCGTGCGCTTTTCCTTGAGCACAGTGAGATGGTTGAGCTGAAAGTGCAGACGGTTCTGGCCCTGGCTGGCGACAACGCTGACCATGCCTACTTTCCCGTGGACAGCATTGTGGCGGTGCTTTTGCCAGGCAACGGCGCCGACGGGATGGAAATTGGCTTGATCGGCAATGAGGGCATGGTCGGCACTTCGCTGGTATTGGGCGTGCGAATCTCGGCGTTTACAAGTGTCGTTCAGGGCGCGGGAAGATCTTTCAAAATTCACCATCAGGCATTGGAAAAGCTGCTCGCGGCAGACGCCTGCTTGCGCATTGTTCTTAACCGTTACATCGATGTACGCATGAGTCACCTCGCGCAACAGGTGGCCTGTAAAAATTCCCACACGGTCGAACAACGCCTTGCGCGCTGGCTGCTGATGACGAGAGACCGGGCCCATGCCAGTGAGCTGTTTTTGACGCATGAAGTTCTCGCCCGCATGCTCGGCGTCCGACGCGAGAGCATCACCCAGGCCGCACGCTCGCTGCAAAGGCATGGGCTCATCAGCTACACGCGGGGCTATGTCATGCTGATGGATGCTGCAGCGCTTGAGAACAGGGCCTGTGCTTGTTACCGACGCGACCTCGCGGTTTACGAGCGCACGCTTCGGCAACCCTGCGCAAGCAGTGGCCGCGTGTCTGCACCGGTCGCCGCTGGCGGCGCGCCCAACTGATCTGGATCAGCACCCGAGCACTTATATCCATGTTTGTCGGCCCCCTCGCGGTAAGCCCATCTGGCATCCCGATGGCAAACAAATGTTGCTATTATTTTGATAGCTATTTGCGCCCGTCCGCCATGGGCTGGAGGCTGATTTCCCTCTTATTTTTTCCCTATGCGGACATTGGCCAGCATTGAAGCAAGCAGGACCCGCCCTGCACCTTGCTCAGGCGGATAATGAAACCCAGCCATGCTCTTTACCTTTTTGCTCCAGCTCACCGCACGGGAGCGCACGCGCCGGAGCAACCGGCAGTTCGGCGGCCTCCTGGCCTTTGTCGCTGGCGCCATCAATGCCGGCGGCTTTCTGGCGGTGCACCGCTACACCTCGCACATGACAGGTATCGTCTCCTCGGTGGCCGATGACCTGGTGCTGGGCAGCATCGGCCTGGCGCTCGCGGGCCTGGTTTCACTGGCCGCGTTTGTCTCTGGCGCCATCACCACCACCTTGCTGATCAGCTGGGCACGGCGCCATGAGCTGCGCAGCAAATACGCGCTGGCCTTGCTGCTGGAGGCCGCGCTGCTGCTGGTCTTTGGCCTGGTCGGGGCCAACCTGACGTCCTTCGCCAGCCTGCTGGTGCCCACCGCCGTGCTGCTGCTGTGTTTCATCATGGGCCTGCAAAACGCCATCGTCACCAAGATCTCGAATGCCGAGATCCGCACCACACATATGACCGGCGTCATCACTGATCTGGGCATTGAGCTGGGCCGCCTGATTTACTGGAACCACTCCAAAAAAGCCAACGACATCCAGTTTGTGCGGGCCAACACCGACAAGCTGTTCACGCACGCCAGCCTGCTCGGCCTGTTTTTCTCCGGTGGTCTCGTCGGCGCGCTGGCCTTCAAATCCATGGGCTTCAGCGCCACCCTGCCGATTGCTTTGCTGCTGGTCGCGATGGCTTTGCCAGCGGTCTTGATCGACTTGCGCAGGCTGGCGCAAGCCTGGTGACCCCGCTGCCTGTTCTGCCTGCCGTGACGGACGCGCATACGCCTGGCGGCAGCGACTTCCTGTCGCTGCAACACGTCATGCCTTTTGTGCGTGAGGACGGCGCCGCCAAGTCGCTGCATTTCACGCTGGGTGAATTGCAAAGCCGCATGCTGCTACGCCGGCCGGTCTACCTGGACCTCGACTACACCCGCACCATGATGGGTTTCCTGCTGTTCAGGCCGGCGCCGGTTCACATCGGCATGATCGGCCTGGGCGGCGGTTCGCTGGCCAAGTTTTGCCACCGGCAATTGCCAGCCAGCCGGATGACGGTGCTGGAGATCAACCCGCATGTGATCGCGCTGCGCCGCGAGTTCCATGTGCCCGAGGACGACGAACGCTTCCAGGTGATCGCCGCCGACGGAGCGCTGTATCTGCAGCAGGAGGTGCCCGGTTTCGATGTGTTGCTGGTCGATGGCTTCGACCACCAGGGCCAGCCGGCGGCGCTGTGTTCACAAAGCTTTTACGACGACTGTTTTGCGGCCCTCACGGACCATGGCGTGCTGGTGGTCAACCTGCACCGCGACCACCCCGACTATGCGTTGCTGGTGGGCCGCATCAGCCGCAGCTTCAGTGGCAACGCGGTCGAGGTCATGGCCGTTGAAAAAAGCAACAGCATCGTGTTTGCATCCAGGGGCGAGGCCATCTCACCACGCCGCATGAGCCTGCCGCAAAGCCTGTCTCGCCTGGACGCTGAAGCGCGCATGCAGCTCAAGAGCGAGCTGGTGCGGATTGCCTGGGAGATGAAAAACCTGGACCCGGACGCTGCGTGAGTCGCACCTGATTCCGGTCAGAAATTGTTCTGGCCCTGCAGCTGCTGCTGCGGGTCAAAGCCCTGGGACTGAAGCTGGGTTTCCCCCTGCGCCTGACTGTTGTTGCTGTTCATGTCGCTGTTGTCGACGTTGGGCGTCTGACCTTGACCCTGGTCCTGGCCCTGCGAGTCTTTGCCGGAAAGCTCGGGCGCGTCGTTGACCGCACTCACCACCAGGTGAATGAACTGCAGCTTGGCCACCACCCCATGCGGCAGTACAAAGGGGTAAAAGTCGGGCTGCCCCATGGCGCGCGACATCTCGTTGAGCAGCATGGTCAGACGGGTCCAGCAGTTCAAAAAAGCCAGGAAGCGTTCCGCGTCCGGATGCTCGGGCTGGTACAGCGCGTCACGGGCGAAAGGCGTGAACTCCAGTTGCGCCGTGTCGGTGGCCAGGCCAAAACTCAGCGCCGTGTCCACGGTGTCGCGGATGTGCAGGTAATGCGCCCAACATTCGGCCCAGTCTTCCCACGGGTGCACGCTGGCGTAGGCGCTGACGTAATGCAGCGCCCAGTCGGGGCGCGGGCCCTGCGCATAGTTGGTCTGCAGGCTGGCGGCGTAGTCCTGCGTTTCATCGCCGAACAGTTCGCGAAAGCCCTGCAGCCAGTCGGTCCTTGCGATCAACTGGTCCCAGTAGTAATGCCCGACCTCATGGCGAAGGTGGCCCAGCAGCGTGCGGTAGGGCTCGTGCATGGCCTTGCGCACCGCCTCGCGCGTGGCGTCGTCGGCCTCGTTGAGGTTCAGTGTGATCAGCCCGGTAGCGTGCCCGGTCATGATGTGCGGCCCGTAGTCCGGCGAGCGCAAAAAGTCGAACATCAAGCCGCCGTCGGGGTCTTCGCTGACACGCGAGGACAGCGGCAATCGAAGTGCCAGCAGCGCCGACACCAGCCGGCGCTTGGCCAGCTCGACCCGGCCCCAGAGCTCTCCGTTGTCGGGGTGCTCGGGGTCGTTCAAGTCGGGAATGGTGCGGTTGAGCCGGCAGGCGCGGCACAGCAGCACCTGCGGCTGGCCTTCACCGACCGGCACCAGCCAGTTGCAGGCCGCCGGGCTCTGCAGGTTGGGGCAGCGCAAATAGGCCGGGGTCGGGACATCGCTGACGGGCTGGGTGGGCGCGTCTTCTGTCCGCCATTCCACCCAGGTGTCGGGGTCCTGGCCGGGCATCAAGGGCAGCAGGCGCGCCTGGACCGTGTCATAGCCAAGCGGCGTGCGGCAGGCCAGGCAGGTGCTGTTGCGGAAGAACACCGGGCAGCCGCACTGGCAGCGGTAAGCGCGGCCGGCCAGGCTCGGCAAATCGGCGGCAGCGGGGGCGGGCGGCGAATCGGTGGTGTTGGACAAATGACTGCTCTCGGATCTCAGGAGGTCGGACTTAAAGTTTGCCACGTTTGCAAACACGTCCTGCGCCGACTTGCCTTGTCCGGGTGTCAGACTTTGCTGACAGAAATGACGCGCCGCCTGCCGGGCTTCTATCATGTGGGGCCTGATTGAACCAACCCTAGGAGTCCCATGCCCACCTACCACGTCGAAATGATGGAAGGCCGCACGCTTGAACAGAAGAAAAAATTGGTCGCCGAACTGACCCGCGTCAGCGTCGAGGTACTCGCCGTCAAGCCTGAATCGGTCGATGTCATCATCACCGACATCAAGCGCGAGAACTGGGCCACCGGCGGAAAACTCTGGTCCGAACCGCGCGACTGAGGCCTCGCGCCGATCACCAAGCCCTCCCTTGAGCCGCCCCGCCACCCTTGCTGAAATGCAGGCGCGTTACGGCCCGCGTTACCGCTGGCTGCTGTTGCTGTCGGTGATGGTTGGCACCATGGCGTCCATCATGTCATCGACCATCGTCAACGTGGCGATTCCGGACATGAGCCAGCATTTCATGCTGGGCCAGGAACGCGCTCAGTGGGTCACCTCCGGTTTCATGGTCGCGATGACGGTGTCGATGCTGACCACGCCCTGGCTGCTGGCGCGTTACGGCTACCGCCGCACCTATGTGGGCACCATGCTGCTGCTGCTGACGGGCGGCATCGTCGGCGGTTTTGCCAACAGCTTTGCGCTGGTGCTGGGCGCGCGCGTCGCCGAGGGCCTGGCGGCCGGCGTGGTGCAGCCGATTCCCGCCATCATCATCATGCGGGCCTTCCAGCCCAATGAACAGGGTCGCGCCAGCGGCATCTTCGGCATGGGGGTGGTGCTGGCACCGGCGATTGGCCCCAGCATAGGCGGCGTGCTGGTCGACTTGTTCGGTTGGCGCTCAATTTTTTTCATGGTCGTGCCATTTTGTCTGGCCTCGCTGTGGCTGGCCTACCGTTATGTGCCGGTCACCGCGCCCGGCGGCGCGGCGGCCAACCGCCAGGGCGCCGCGCTGGACTGGCGCGGCCTGCTGCTGGGCGGCGCCGGCACGCTGTGCCTGCTCAACGGCATGGTGGCGTTGCATGGCGGCTCGGTGATCGAAGCCTTGCTCCTTCTTGGCGCCGCCGTGGTGGCACTGGGGGTGTTTCTGGCCTGGCAGCGACGCATGGCCGCCACCGGCCGCGAGCCGCTGATGAACCTGGCGCTGTTCAGCTACCGCCCATTTGCGATGGGCAGCATCGTCGCCTTCATCTACGGCACGGCGCTGTTCGGCTCGACCTATTTGCTGCCGGTCTACATGCAGTTGGGCCTGGGCCTGTCGGCATCGTATGTCGGCAGCATTTTGTTGCCGGCCGGTTTTGTGCTGGCCGTCACGATTGCGCTGGTAGGCCGGCTCGCCGACCGCCGACCCACCTGGCTGCTGGTCAGCATCGGGCTGGCGCTGCTGGCGCTGTCGTTTGTATTGATGCTGACCGTGACGCTCACGACTGCGATCTGGTTGCTGGTGCTGTGGGCCATCCTGGGGCGCATCGGGCTGGGCTTCATTTTGCCCTCGCTCAACCTCGGCTCGCTGCGGGCACTGAGTTCTGACCTGATCTCCCAAGGGTCGAGTGCCATCAATTTTGTACGCATGCTGGGCGGCGCCATCGGCGTCAGCCTGTGCGGCATCGTGCTGGAATGGCGGCTGGCGGCACACGGTGACTCGCTGACGCAAACCGCCAGCAGCCCGGCGCGGCTGGCGGCCTTCAACGAAGTGTTTTTGATGCTGGCGGCCCTGTGTGTGCTGGCGCTGTTCGCGGCGTGGCGGCTGCGGCCACCGACCGCTGCAAACCCGACAGCCGGAGCTTGAGACCATGTGCCAACTGCTCGGGATGAACTGCAACACGCCGACCGATGTGACCTTCAGCTTCACCGGTTTTGCGCAGCGTGGCGGCAACACCGACCACCACAGCGACGGCTGGGGCATCGCGTTTTTTGAAGGTGGTGACTGCAGCGAGAGCGACCGCGGCCTGCGCCATTTTGTCGATCACCAGTCTGCGTTTCAGTCACCGGTGGCCGAGCTGATCCGCCGCTACCCGATCAAGAGCCGCAACGTGATCGCCCACATCCGCAAGGCCACACAGGGCCGTGTCGCGCTGGAAAACTGCCACCCCTTTGTGCGCGAACTGTGGGGCCGCTACTGGGTGTTTGCGCACAACGGCGACCTGAAGGACTTCAATCCGCGCCTGCACGGCAGCTTCCGCCCGGTCGGCAGCACCGACAGCGAACGCGCCTTCTGCTGGATCATGCAGGAGCTGGCCAAGTCGCATGCCAGCGTGCCCAGCGTTGACGAGCTGACGCTGACACTGCGCGAACTGGCCGCACAGATTGCGCCGCATGGAACTTTCAACTTTTTGCTCAGCAACGGGCTGGCGCTGTGGGCGCATGCATCCACCAGCCTGTATTACGTGGAACGCAGACACCCGTTTGCGCATGCCACGCTCAGTGACGAGGACCTCAGCGTCAACTTTGCCGACCAGGCCGCGCCCGGCGACCGCGTGGCGGTGGTGGTGACTGCGCCGCTGACCACCAACGAAGCCTGGCAGGCCTTTGCGCCCGGTGAGTTGCGCGTGTTCGAGGGCGGCGTCCTGCGCACCTGATTTGCTATTAATTCAGGAGCTGCTTACGCCCACTGGATATGGGTTGAGGGCCGATTCGACTCTTAATTGAGCGCCGCTTCAAGCGCGTCGACAAACATCGCCGCCACATCAAAACCGGTCTGGTCAAAAATTTCCTGGAAGCAGGTCGGGCTGGTCACGTTGATCTCGGTCACGTAGTCGCCGATCACATCCACCCCGGCCAGCAGCAGGCCGCGCGACGCGAGCACCGGGCCCAGCGCCTCGCCGATTTCGCGGTCGCGTGCCGACAGCGGCTGCGCCACACCGAGGCCGCCGGCCGCCAGGTTGCCGCGCACCTCGCTGCCCTGCGGAATACGCGCCAGGCTGAAGGGCACCGGCTTGCCGCCTATCACCAGCACACGTTTGTCGCCCTGGCTGATCTCGGGCAGAAACTTTTGCACCATCACGCTTTGCGCCCCGTCCTTGTTGAGCGTCTCGGTGATGCTGCCCAGGTTCAAGCCGTCTTCCTTGACGCGGAAAATGCCCATGCCGCCCATACCGTCCAGCGGTTTCAGGATGATGTCCTTGTGTTCAGCGTGAAAGCGCTTGATGTCGGCCGCACTGCGCGTGACCAGGGTCGGGCCGCTGAACTGCGCGAACTCGAGGATCGCAAGTTTTTCCGGGTGGTCGCGCAGCGCGCGCGGCTTGTTGAAGACACGCGCGCCTTCGCGCTCGGCCTGCTCCAGCAAATGGGTGCTGTAAAAAAACTCGCTGTCAAACGGTGGGTCCTTGCGCATCACGATGGCATCGAAGTCGCAGACTTGTTCGCGCTCTGCCGGTTCGGCCGTGAACCAGTCGGTGGCATCGCCGGTCAGCGTGATGCGCTGAACCGTCGCCGTGACCTTCTCACCGGTCTGCCAGCGCATGTCTTTGGGTTCACAGGTCGCCAGCGTGTGGCCGCGCCGCTGCGCTTCGCGCATCATTGCAAAGGTGGTGTCCTTGTAGATCTTGAAGGAGGCGAGGGGATCGGCGACAAAAAGGATATGCATGAACGGCTCAGTCAGTAAAAGGGCGCTGCCGGTATTGTTGTACAAATAGCGCCAACGCGCCGGCCACCACGCCCCAGAACGCGGAGCCGACCCCGGCAATCGTCACGCCAGACAGCGTCACCAGAAACGTGATAAGGGCCGCCTCGCGGTGCGACTCATCGCGCACAGCCTGCGCCAGTCCGCTGCCAATCGTGCCCAGCAGCGCCAGTCCGGCAATCGCCAGCACCGCCGGCCCCGGCGTGGACCAGGTCACCATCACCGGTTGCTTGAGCCACAACGAAGGCAGGGCCCAACACAGGCCCATCCCGAGGCCGAGCGCCCACATCCACGAGCTGATCTGCGCCGGCGTGGCGCCAAAAGCCTGCGCCGCCTGGAACACAATCGCCACCGAACTGGTGAAGCCGACGAGCACGGCGACGAAACCCGCCGTGAAGGCGGAGAGATTGAGGTCTTTGAAGAACTGCATTCACGGAGTCTGGCAGTTTGTTGAAGGGATTCTTTGCGTCACGCTGCGGCTGTGGATTGCCTCTGGCAGTAGTTTCAACTCCCCACTCCCAACCCCCCGCCCTTCCCTCGCCCCGCTGGGCGAGAGAAGGGAGCCTCATGTGGCCGCGTGTGCTGCGCTCGCGTGCAAACATGACGGTCTGTTGGGATTCCCGTCCTTGAAGCGCTTCGCGCTTCAAGGACTCCGGATTTCTGTCCCCGCCTTGCTTATCCCCACCCGTCGGGCTGGGCCGAGGAGCGCAGGCAAAAGCGGATCAGGGCTGGCGTTGTTTGAGCCGAAGGCGAGTTTAGCCAGACCCCGCTTTTGCAGAGCACCGGAGGTTGCCTGGAGCGAAGCGGAAGGACCCAGACCATCGGGTCGCCTTTTTCTTTGCTTACTTTCTTTTTGGCGACGCAAAAAGAAGGTAAGTTGCCGCCGGGCAACCCCCGGCCTGCTGGCGGACCGCCGAAGCCCCGAACCGCAGCGCAATGCAGCAAAGGGCGCGGAATTTATTCCGCCGTCAAGTGCTTCCCAACAATCCCCGCCAGTTCAAACATCGTCACCTGCGGCTTGCCAAACACGGCCAGCAGCTTGGCGTCGGCATTGATGGCACGTTTGTTGGCCGCGTCCTGCAAGCCTTCAGCCTTTATGTAGTCCCAGAGTTTCTTGATGACCTGGGTGCGCGCCACTGGCTCGGAACCAATCACTGCGGCCAGCGCCTCACTGGGTTTCAGGCCGCTACCCGGCTTGGCAACACGTGGCGCTTTCGGCTTGGCGGTTTTGGCAGCCGGTGCTTTTTTGGCGGCGACTTTTTTCGCCGCGACCTTCTTGGCGGCCGGGCCGGCGCCCTTGGCCGCCACGGTTTTGCCGAACGGGGTTTTCACCGTGCCGGTGCGCGGCGGGCCGGCGGTTTTGCGTGGCGGAAATTTCGAGGGCGCAAACTCGAAATTGACCTTGCCGGCTTCGGCGTCCCAGGCCAGCATGGCCTTGAAGGACCGGCGCGTGCGCATGGAGACAAACTTGTCGAGCAAGTCGGTCTTGCCGCTGGTAAGCAGCTTGACCATCTGCTCGCGCTCCACCGGCTGCTGCAGGATCACCTGGCCGGTCTTGAAGTCGCAGCTCGGCGTCGGCTGTGCGTTGGTCGGCACTGACTTTTCACACACATAGTTCTTGCCGTGTTCAAACACGCCTGCAGCGCATTTGGGGCAGGCGCCCAGCGACTGCTGGCCGCTGAAGTCGACGATCTCGCCGGTTTCTCCGTTTTTGTCGTCGCCGAAGTCGAACTCGAGTTTGTAGTTCTTCGTCTCTTCATCGAACTTGATGACCATCTCGGCAGTGAAAGGCCAGCCGGCCTTGGAGCGGAAGCCGTCGAGCGGACCGATCTTTTTGTCGCGCAAAAACTGCTCCACCTCAGCCACTTCAAAGGTGCGACCGGCCGGCGTTTTACCAAAGGAAAAACCGCAGCCCTCACCGCTTTTGCCGGTGCAGGTATAGCGGCGGTAGTTTTCCTTGATCACGCCGCCGCAGTTGGGGCAGGGTGCGCGGAGCGTGGCGTAGTCGCCGGGAATCGTGTCCTTGTCGTAACCCTTGGCCTTGTTGACCAGGTTTTTGGTCATGTCGGCGATCTCGGCCATGAAGGTCTCGCGGCTGAGCTTGCCTTTCTCCATCTGGGCCAGTTTGTGTTCCCAGTCGCCAGTCAGGTCGGCACGCGAGAGTTCTTCCACACCCAGGCCGCGCAGCAGGGTCATGAGCTGGAAGGCCTTGGCGGTCGGGATCAGCTCGCGGCCTTCGCGCAGCATGTATTTTTCGTTGATCAGCCCTTCGATGGTGGCGGCGCGCGTGGCCGGCGTGCCCAGACCTTTTTCCTGCATCGCTTCGCGCAGCTCGTCGTCGTCAATCGTTTTGCCTGCGCCTTCCATCGCGCCCAGCAAAGTCGCTTCCGAATAACGCGCCGGCGGACGCGTCTTCAGGCCCTTGGCCTCGCAGACCTCGGCGCGCACCATCTCGCCGGGTTTCACGGCGACCAGGGTTTTGCTGTCCTTCTCGTCGGTGTTTTCGTCTTCAGCTTCCTTGCCGTAAATCGCCAGCCAGCCCGGCTTGACCAGGACCTTGCCCTCGGTCTTAAAGCTGTGGCCGACCGATTGTGAAATACGCGTTGTGACCAGGTACTCGGCGCTCGGAAAAAACACCGCCATGAAGCGGCGCACCACCAGGTCGTAGAGTTTCTGTTCGGCGTCGCTCAGGCCGCTGGGCGCCTGCAGTGTCGGGATGATCGCAAAGTGGTCGCTGACTTTGGCGTTGTCGAAGATGCGTTTGCTGGGCTTGATGTAATTGCCCTTGAGCGCCGTCGCTGCGTGCGGCGCCAGGTGTTTCATGGCGCTGCCGGCCAGCATTTCAAACGTCTGCTTGACCACCGGCAAATAATCTTCAGGCAGCGCGCGCGAATCGGTACGCGGGTAGGTCAGGGCCTTGTGACGCTCATACAGGCTTTGTGCAATCGACAGCGTGGTTTTGGCCGAGAAGCCAAACTTGCCGTTGGCCTCGCGCTGCAGGGAGGTCAAATCAAACAGCAGGCCGGACGCGGTGGTGGACGGCTTGCTTTCTTCGGTGACGGTGGCAGCCTTGCCGCGCACGGCTTCGGCAATCGCCAGCGCCTCGCGTTCGGACCAGACGCGGTCGGCCCGGAGCTCGGCATCCGGCTCGGCATTGTCGGCATTCGCGGCTGCTTTTTTCCACTTCGGGTCAAACCACTTGGCCGGATATTCGCCGGCCTCGGCCAGAAAAGAGGCGTGAATTTCCCAGTAGTCGCGGCTGACGAACTTGCGAATTTTTTCCTCGCGCTCGACCACCACCGACAGTGTCGGCGTCTGCACCCGGCCCACTGTCGTCAAAAAGAAACCGCCATCGCGCGAGTTGAAGGCCGTCATGGCGCGCGTGCCGTTGATGCCGACCATCCAGTCGGCTTCGGAGCGCGAGCGCGCCGCGTCGGCCAGGCCCTGCATTTGTTTTTCGGTGCGCAGGCTGTCGAAGCCGTCGCGGATCGCCGCCGGCGTCATCGACTGCAGCCACAGGCGCTTGACCGGGTGTTTGCTTTTGGCGTACTGTTGAATCAATCGGAAAATCAGCTCGCCTTCACGGCCCGCGTCACAGGCGTTGACCAGCGCGCCCACGTCCTTGCGTTTGGTCAGCTTGACGATGGCGTTAAGCCGCGTCTTGGTTTTGTCCATGGGCTTCAGATCAAAGTAGGGCGGAATCACCGGCAGGTTGGCAAAGCTCCACTTGCCGCGCTTGACGTCGAATTCCTCCGGCGCCTGGATCTCGACCAGGTGGCCGACGGCCGAGGTGATGAGCCACTCTTCGCTCTCGAAATACTCGTCGTGTTTTTCAAACTTGCCCGCCGTCGGCGTGATGGCGCGGACGATGTCCTGCGCCACCGAGGGCTTTTCTGCAATCACAAGGGTTTTCATATGTACTTCTTCAAACCTTCAACATCTTCGGGGAACATTTCCCCGGCTTCTGCAAATACGACTTGGCCGCTGCGTCCATTGCGCGCGACCTTGAGCACCACCACCACCGGCAGACCGGCCGGTTTGGGCAATATCTTGGCGACTGCGGGCGTCAGCATGCCCGCAGGAAAGCTGTAGCCCTTGTTCTTTATGTAAGCCAGCGCCGCCTCGGGCTTGCTGTCAATCGACAGGGCCAGCACCTCCAGCCCTCGGGCCTGGTGGGCCCGCCACAAGGCCTCGATATGCGGCGACTGCACCGCACAAAAAGGGCACCAGCTCGCCCACCAGTACACCACAAGCGTCTTGCCGCCCAGCGCAGCGGGGTTCCAGGCACGCCCGTCGAGCAGCGTCAAGGCGGGCAGCGCCAGGCTGCTGCCGACCTGGGGCAGGGGGCTGTTCGATGCCCGCGCCCAGGCCCGCGCAGCCACGCCGGGGGCGGCCAGCGCGGCCAGGGACTGAATCAGGTTTCTGCGGTTAAACATCGTTGGGCGATCATGGATCACAGGTGCGCATCACTACAATAGTGGCTTCGCGCATACGCACGCGCGCACCCGCTCGGGCGCGCACATGCATGAATTAACCATACCAAAAAAATCTGTCGTGTCAAAAACTCAGGTCTTGTCCCCTTCTTCCCGCCCTTCCGCCGGCCCCGCTTCCGCCCCAGGCCGCCGCATCCAGACCCGCACTTCGGGCGTGCACGGCAAAGGTGTTTTTGCGGTGCAGGACCTGGCCGAGGGCGAGACCCTGATCGAGTACATCGGCGAGATCATCGACTGGAAAGAAGCGCTGCGCCGGCACCCGCACGACCCGAAGGACGCCAACCACACCTTCTACTTCCACATCGACGAAGACCATGTGATTGATGCCAAGTACGGCGGCAACTCCTCGCGCTGGATCAACCACAGCTGCAAGCCCAACTGCGAAGCCGACGAACAGGACGGGCGCGTCTTCATCAAGGCCCTGCGCGACATCCCGGCCGGTCAGGAGCTGTTTTACGACTACGGTCTGATCATCGACGCGCCCTATACCAGGAAGCTGCTGGCCGAATACCCGTGCTGGTGCGGCGCCAAAAACTGCCGCGGCACGCTGTTGGCGCCCAAGGATGACGAGCCTGGCAAGAAATCCAAAAAGGCCATAAAGACGAAGAAGGCCAAAGACAAAAAGAAGACCGCCAAGGCAGACAAAGCCGTGGAGCCGAAGAAAGAGTTCAAGAAAGAACTCAAGAAGGTCCTGAAGAAAGCGCGCAAGGACGGCAAGCCCGCAAAGAGCAACAAGGCCTGAACGCGCCCAGGCCCTTGTCATTGCGGGCCTGACCCGCCATCCATGGCCCCGGCTTGACCGACGCAAACAGTTCGCCGTCATGGATCCCGGATCGAGTCCGGGATGACAGAGTAGAGGTCGAACCCCATCACACCGCCACCATGAGCACGCCCTCCACCCCCC
>Ga0308009_10000649_pt1 | contig 23903 bp, 17 predicted proteins | sample Neamet127_FD_203134 | JGI IMG/M metagenome (GOLD analysis project Ga0308009, IMG submission 203134) | Marine microbial communities from water near the shore, Antarctic Ocean - #127 | ecosystem: Environmental > Aquatic > Marine > Unclassified | place: Southern Ocean | collected 2014-07-24
ATCCTAGATGGCGGAATTGAAGTGGACTCGATATCCAATGTAAATTTTAAAGAATTGGATTTTCAAAGTTCAATTGAAGAAAATGAAAAGATTGTTTTGAAGGCGTTAGGAATACCCCCTATTATGTTGGACTCTGGTAACAACGCTAACATTCGCCCCAATATGCGCATGTACTATCTTGAGACTATACTACCTATAGTTAGAAAAATGAATTATGGACTAGAAAGATTTTTTGGTTTTGAACTTAGTGAGGACATTTCTAATATCCCCGCTCTGCAGCCAGAACTGAGAGACTCTTCTGCTTACTATACTTCACTAGTAAATGGCGGTATTATTACAGCAGCAGAAGCAAGGGAGCGGTTAGGGTTTGAGCCTATCGAAGGTACAGAAGAAATACGCATTCCTGCTAATATTGCTGGGTCTGCAGTTAACCCCGATGAAGGCGGAAGGCCAGTCGAAGATACAGAGGAATAAAGTATGACAATGCGTCACAAGAAAACAGTACTAGACAAAGCAATCAAACAGTTTAAGGAGTTCGGATTACCTTTAGATATCGACTATAAGTCGTATACTGGTATTGTTGGAGCAACAGAAGCTATTGACCCTGTGTCTATTAAAAGAAGTTTTAAAGCATGGAAATATATTACCCATGCTGTTAGGGTCAGTTGCCCGGAATTGGCTAATAAGCCAGAACCAGTACCTGAGCCTGTTAAACCACCAAAGCCCGCATCAAAGGCTTCGGGCAAGCCTACTGCTAAGACAGCAGTAAAAGAGGGAGTAAATGGAAAAAATATTTAATCTCACCTCTACTTTTAAGTCTCATACCGAGGATGATGGTAGTATAATGATCCGAGGCATGGCGAGTACTGCTGACTTTGATCGCGCGGGCGACTCTATTTCAGCCGACGCATGGACTAAAGGTGGACTGCACAACTTTGAGAAGAATCCTATTATTCTTTTCAATCATGATTACAACCGACCCATTGGAAGAGCTACAGGTTTAAAGAGCACTGAAAATGGATTGGAACTCACTGCAAAAATCAGCAAGTCTGCTGGTGATGTAGCTGAGTTAGTTAAAGACGGTGTTCTTGGGGCCTTTTCAGTTGGTTTCCGAGTCAAGGATGCTGATTACCTAGAGGAAACCGACGGATTAAGAATAAAGGACGCTGAGTTGTTTGAGGTATCGGTAGTATCAGTACCATGCAATCAATCAGCTACTTTTTCACTGGCGAAATCTTTTGACTCTATGTCAGAGTACGAGGATTTCAAAAAAACTTTCACTAATAGTGACGGGACGCAAGTCCAAGAGGAGATACAAATGTCTGAAGAGACACAACAACCCGTTGACTTGGAAGCTTTTGCTAAAAAAGTAGCTGAGGAAACTGCTGCTAAAATCGCAATGAAGCAAGCCGAGCAAAAAGCAGCCGATGTGGCTGTACAAAAGGACCTTGAAGACCAAGCAACTGCAAATGCAGAAGCTAAGGCTCAACAAGAAGAAGAAGTTAAAACTGCTATCGTATCTGGTGTAGAATCAGGTACAGAGCGTTTGATGGAAGATATTCGTAAAGAGATGGCTACTGATAAAGTAGACGCTACGGAGACTATCGAGAAGTACAAGAAAGACCTTGAAGAGAAGCAAGCTGAAATTACAGCTATGCAGAACAGCAAGCGAACTTTCTCTGATCGTTCAGGAAGTGAAGACTTATCTAAGTTCGGTAAAGAACTTATGTACGGACATTTACTTGGTGTTATGACTGGCAAAGGTTGGGATACTGACTATTCTAAGAACGTTATGGAAAAAGCTGGCGTAAACTATGCTGGTGCTGGAGTAGCTCCTAATATTGCTCAAGAAGTTTCTTCTCAAATCGAGAAAGAAATTATGCTTGAGTTGAAACTGGCACAGGCTTTCCGTGAAATTACTATTAATTCACAGACTCAAGTACTGCCAATTCAAACTGACGCGCTTCCCGCAACTTGGGGATCAAACACTGTAGAGGGTGGTAACTTAACCAACCGTCCACAGGTTACTGCAAATCAGTACAATGCTAACCAAGTAATCCTGAAAGCTACTCGACTTGTTTCGACTACTTTTATGGATAACAACATTGACGAAGAAGTCCTTGTTAACTTGATGCCAATGCTTGTTGAAGGTGTTGCACGTGCACATGCGCGCGCCGTAGATAATGCTATCTTAAATGCTACTGCCGCTGGCGGTAACAATGAAGGATTCGCAGGTCTCGAAGCTCTCGCAGGTACTGTTAAAGTAGATGCACTTGACGCAGTAGGCGGATCAGGAGTTGACACAGCAGTTACTGCAGCTGAGTTCCTTGCAGCCCGTAAGCTTATGGGTAAGTATGGTATGATGCCTCAGGATCTGATTTATATTGTATCTCAGGCTCGTTACTACGACCTCATCTCCGATGTAGCATTCGCTGACATCACTGATGTAGGTTCTGACATAGCCACTAAGGTTACAGGTATGGTAGGCGCAATCTACGGTACTCCTGTAGTCGTGTCTGACCAGCTCGAAGGTGACGGCGCTAACACGGGAACTGTAGGTTATGCAGTTAACGTTCGTAACCACGTTATCCCACGTCTGCGTGGTGTATCAGTTGAGCAGGATTACGAAGTTATGAAGCAGCGTAATGTAATTGTTGCTAGCCAGTCTCTTGGCTTCAACCAGTTACGTCCTAACAATGGTACTACTGATGTATCTGTTGTTAAGTTGATCAGAACTGACACGTAATAGCTAGAAGATATAGAAATGAGGGGGAGACTTTCTCCCCCAAGTTTTTACTAATGGGCCTATAGAATATGACAGATTTAATAACATTACAGGAGTATAAATCGGCAGAGGGTATAACTCAGCCTAAAGAAGACGCACGCCTGAACGTTTTAATCCCGTCTGTAAGTCAATTAGTGAAAACTTATTGTGGTAATAGTTTTTTAGATTTTTTCTCCACCAATAAAACGGAAACGTTTAATATTGAATGGGGGACCCACATAGTACAATTAACAGAAAGTCCTGTAAACACAATAGTAAGCGTACAAGAGGCAACTTCTTATGGAGGCACTCTTACTACTCTTACTGTAGGCGCACAGGAATACGCTCTTAATAAAGCAACAGACTGTATTTACAGAACAACTGCTGGAGGCTATAAAAACTGGCCCACTGGTATAGAAACAGTTAAGGTAGTGTATACTGCCGGATATAGTGCAGTACCTGCGGATCTTAAGTTGGCAGTACTTGATTTAATTACATACTATTTAAAAGACGAACACAAGTCTAGGCAGAGTATAGCCGGTGCTAGTATACAGAACCAAACTAGCTCTAGTCAGAGAGATAATGTTTCCTTTCCAGATCACATTAAGCGAGTCTTAGACTTGCATAAGAACTTTTAATGTCTCAAAAAGACCTAGATGCGCTAAAGACCACTATAACGAATATGATGGAGCAAGAGTCAGAAACGTTTCGTAGAATAAACTCTGATATAAAAGTACATCATTTCAAATGTTCAGAAGCAAGCGTCAAAGCCGAGTCTATGGCAGAGCTTCGAAAAAGAGAGGCAGTAGACTCAAATGGAAAGGTGTTAAAAAGTTTTGTTAAAATAATAGATACAGAAGTACCTAAAATGGTTAAGGCAATGTTTAGTGACATAAAACCTTTCTTTTCTACTAAGTGTGAAATAAAAAAAGCAGGTAATGCTAAATCGTTTACAGTAGTTTTAACGCCTATAAAACAAGGTACTAATGTTTATACTCTAATTAAGGATTTTAAAGGAAAACATCAAGCAACTATCATAGAAAAGATAATGAACAAAATAGATGTTTTAAATAAGCCCAATAAAAAAGGCAAAAGTAGGAAGATACAACAGCTTGATGAAACACAGAAACAATTTTTTAATACAGGGCATGAGGAGGGCGTATCGGTCGCAGAGCAGCGAGTAGCCGCTGCTCAAAGTGCGTTTTTCCAGTTCGGTACTTTATCTAGCTTGAAGGGATTTCCTGACCTATTTGAGGGTTTAGAGATTTTAGTTATGAAAGATAACTATGCTGATATGGATGAGATTCATGTATCTATAGAAAGTAGTAGGATGAATAAGTCAAAAGGCGCCAAAATAGAGCAGCCTATGGTTAAAAAGATGAAAGCAGACTTAGCAAAAGTATTAAGTAAGCTAAATTCTAAGTATTGGGTTGACTTAAAAGGGTCTGATTCTAAGCTAACAAAAATACGAAAAAAAGTATTAAAACCTTTTGTAAAACTTGCAACTGGTAATCCTAGTATTAGAACTAATATAAAAGTCAGTAAAATAGACGATTCAAATTCTAAATCTAAAAGAAGTAGGGCTAAAAAGAAAAAAGTTAGTTTACTACCTGTTTATATTGATAAATTAGTAAACAAAACAGGCCGTAAAAAGGCAACACATGAGCAAGCTCGTAGCCTGTATAGTTACGTAACTATTATTAATAAACAACTACCTGATGCAGTACGAAAAAATATGAACAGCCCCGCGCTAGAAAATAGAACAGGTAGATTCGCCAATAGTGTTAAACTGACGGACGCAATGATCACTCCTAAAGGCCACCCTAGTTTTGGGTACACTTACCAAACAGAGCCTTATGGTGTATTTGAAAAAGGTACCCCTGAGAGAGACCCTAGAAAACTTATAGATGCGTCTATAAGAGAGATAGCAGCAGATATGGCACTAGGAAGATTTTATACTAGGAGAATGTGATGGGAAAGGAAAGATTATATACTTCTCGTAGAGCTGGTATAACTAAAGCATTATCACAGCAGTTTGCCTTAATTGATGGAAGGGGTTTATACCATCAGGCAGTAGCTGAGACCAGCCCAAGACTAAAGTTTTGGGATGAAGTTGAAGAGTTCCCTGCAATTCACCTTAATGCGGGTAGTGAGACTAGAGAGTATCAAACAGCAGGCTACAAGGACAGGTTTTTAAACATAACAGTACGATGTTATGTAAATGAAGAGGATGCAGTATCTGCTCTTGATGAGTTATTAGAAGATGTAGAGACCGTAATAGAAGAGAATAACCGCTTAAAGTACCATGATAGAAACGGTCTAGAGCAGTTCACTCAACAGATCACAGTCATCAGTATTGATACTGATGAAGGTGTGTTAGACCCTTTAGGAGTAGGAGAAATACTAATAGAGGTTCGTTACTAAGAAAATGCGGGCACGAACAAACGTTCACGACCCAGTCTTTTCAAGTTCATAGGAGATAATCTATGGCACAACAATTATATTTTAGCCGTGACACGAGAATGTTTGTGCAATTTCGAAACCCGGCAGATAATACAGAAGCAGCTCTTAAGCTGGGAGCTGGAAAGCTTTGGGAAATACCAGTTCTTGACGGCTATAGCTTCTCTCAAACAACGAATACTTCGGAGATAACTCTTGCGGAGATGGAAAGCACGGTAGGTATAAGTCGACGAGGTCGTCGTGTGTTTACTGACTCTCTTGCTCCGGCAGAGTGGTCATGTTCTACTTATATTCGTCCTTTCAAGTCAAAAATTAACTCAGGAGGCGGGCTTACTACAGGTGCTGTTGCAGCATCTGATGCAGCAGAGGTACACGCGGTAGAGGAGGTATTCTGGGCATCTATGTTTGGCGCAGACACTTACACTACAGGCTCCGGTTTTACTCGAGCTAGTAACCCTGCAGCAAGTGCTGGTACTCATACTTCAGGGAATGTTATTACTCCTGCGGCTACTAAGACCACAATCAGTATAGGAGAGTCTAACCGATCTGCTATGACTGCCTTCACTATTTTCTTCATGATAGACACAGCCACCTCAAACCCTCTGGTATATAGGTTACCAGAAGCAGTTGTTAACGAAGCGAGTGTTGACTTTGATGTTGATGGTATTGCTACTATCTCATGGTCAGGTATGGCTAAAGAAGTTCAGGACATATCTGGAAAAGTTATTACAGGTACTACTCCTCCCGCTTCAAATGCTACTGGAGTTCTCGGACGTAAAGACGGAGCAGCCATAGCTCTAGGTGACCTATTTGTTGATACTGATAATGCCTTAGGACGACAAGTTAGCCTAGTTAGTGTTGTTCCTGGTGGGACTAATGTAGTTACCACTGTTCCAGCTATTGATGAAGCTACAACTAGTACTAAGAACTTTATTCGTAATCGATTGACTTCTGTAGGTATTGAAGCTGCTGAGGGGACCGATAAGATTTCAACAATCTTCCCCGGGGCTAATGCTGCAATTAGCGGTGTGGTCGTTGGTACAGATGTTATTAGTACTTCTACTGCTCATGGCTTTGCAACGGGAGACCAAGTATTCATCAATGGTGTATCTGGTACAGTAGAGCTTAATGGAACCCATAAGTTTGTAGGTGTAGTAAATACAACCTCATTTAAACTGTATGATACCGCTGCAAACGCGACTACAAACGGGGCTACTGGGCGGTTTAACTTAACAGCCTCTTGGACTTCGGGTGGAACGGTAGCTAATGGTAAGTATAATCTTGTACTTACAGGTGGAAGTTTCACACTTGGAAACAACATTACTTATCTGGTACCAGAAGAATTAGGAGCTATTAACAAGCCGCTTGAGCATGTTACTGGAAACAGAAGTGCTACAGGAGCTGCTACATGTTACTTAACTCTTGATGATGGAGACCTCTCTAACGGTACTTCTCGTCAGTTCTTTAACGATCTAGTAAGTACTGGAGCTATGAGTAAAACTGTAAACAAGTTTAAGGTAACGATGAGCGTAGGTGGAGCAGTCGCGGTAGGTAATAGTACTGACCCTGCACTGCAGATTATTTTCCCAACTGCACACATTGAAGTACCTACTCACTCTATTGAAGATGTAATATCTCTTGAGACTAACTTTCAGGCCCTTCCTACCAATTTTGGAACGGCGGACGAGGTATCCTCAATTACTTACTTCCCAGTAGATGACTACGCATAAAGGGACAAGGGGCTTCGGCCCCTTATTTCTTTCACCAACTTAAAAATACTTCTTGACATTTATTGTCTTATATCGTATAATTTACTTTTAAAATTTAGGATTTAATAATCATGGCTGACGCTACAACCACTAAAAAAGAACCCGTATCTCTAAAGAGTCTTATGACTCCAAGTAAGACAGTAAATATTCCTTACCCTGAGTATGAGGGGTTTAATTTGGATTTATGCCATCTTGCGCGAGAAGAGCTAGTAAAACTAAGAAAAAGGTGTCTTAGCAATAAGTGGAATAAAAAATCTAGACAGCCCGAAGAAATATTAGATGATGAAAAGTTTATTGTTGAGTACTGTAACGCGGTTATAAAAGGATGGGACGGTTTGAAATTTCGATACCTAGAAGAGCTTCTTTTGGTTGATGTTTCACAGTTCTCGCCTGATGATTGCTTACCTTATACAGCAGACAATGCCCAGTTGCTTATGAAAAATGCAACAGATTTTGACACCTGGGTAACTGAAATGGTAGGTGACTTAGAAAATTTTACGCAGAACAAGTAACTGAAGTAGATAAGTTACTTGAGCGTTATATAGAAGAGAAAGACTCTATAGATATAGAGAAGTATCTTTTAATCTGTGAACAGCTTGGTGAAGAACCAGACCCCAATAGAATGCCACTTGAGTCCTCAGTTTTTCCTGGGGAAGTTCAACTGGCATTTTTTATATACGACAAGCTATCTGATAAGTGGGATGGTATGAGTGGTAGTTACATGGGGAAAAACTGGACAGAAGTAGCTTATGTGTTCGACTTGTATGATATAGACGATGAAAAAGAAGTATTTTTCTTTATGCAACGATATGATATGTTTGTCATGAAGAGTAGATTCGAGGAAAGCGAAAGAAAACGCAAGCAAAAAGAGCGTAAAAGCGGTGGAGGTAAAACTTACACCCATAATGTACAGGGCTAATGGCAGATAAAATACAGGTTGATGTAGAAGTCAATGACAAGGGCAGTACGAAAAAGGCAGCCCTGAATTCCAAAAAGCTAGGGGAAGGCTTAGAAAGGACTGCTAAAGGTGCTCGGACTGCTGACCGTAATCTTAAGGGGGCTGCTCAGGCTTCCGCTAATGGTACTAAAAACTTCGCAAAAATGTCACAAGGTATTAGTGGTGGCATTGTTCCTGCTTACGCGGTTCTTGCCGCAAACGTATTTGCTATTTCAGCTGCTTTTAACTTTCTCAAGAAAGCAGCAGATTTAAGTGCACTACAAGCAAGCCAAGGAGACTATGCAAAAAGCACAGGTTTAGCACTTGAATCCGTTACCAACAGGCTGAGAGACGCAAGTAATGGTATGCTAGGCTTTAAAGAAGCAGCCGAAGCAGCCGCTATTGGTTCCGCGAAAGGGTTTAGCTCTGCACAGTTAGAAGACTTGGCTGTAGGTGCAACTAAAGTATCTAAAGCTTTAGGTAGAGATTTCACTGATTCTTTTGACAGGCTAGTACGTGGTATATCAAAAGCTGAACCCGAGCTTCTTGACGAACTAGGTATCACTTTAAGACTAGAGAAGGCAACAACAGACTATGCCACCTCTATAGGCAAGAATGTTAAAGCTTTAACAGACCAGGAACGAAGCCAGGCGGTTTTAGTCGCAGTACAAAAGCAACTAAATGATCAGTTTGGGGAGGTAGAAGGAGCAGCTAACCCTTTTACTAAGCTGGCTAAAACTTTTGAAGATATAACTAAGACAATCACAGAGTTTTTTCTACCTGCTTTTTCAAGTATAGCTAGTATGATATCCAATAATGCAGGTGTAGCTTTTGCCTTCTTTGCAATTCTAGCTGCCGGTATAATTAAGTCTATGCCAGGATTTGATGGTTTAGCGGGTAAGATTACTGACTTTGCAGATGATTCAGAATTAGCAATGATGCAAGCAGAGGAAGACTTAGGCGGGTACCGAGATGCCCTAGATGCTACAATAGAGAAAATGAAGGAAGCTGCGGAAGCTGATAAAACTGGTTACGCGTCTGCTAAGGGGGATGCACAAGGTGACGTAGAGGGGTTAAAGGCGAGGAAAGGCTCAGGTTTAGAAAAACTTCAAGGCGGAGAAGACGTAAGTAGTAGACAGCTGTCCGCTATGATAAAATCTGCTAAAGCAGGCACGGGCGAATATAAAAACCTTACTGATGAGAGAAGAGAGCATCTAATATCTAGTCTTGAAGATATGGAAAAAGCTGCTGAAAAAATGGAAGGTTCTACCATTTCAGCTGCACAAAAAGCTACTATTGGTATGAAAAAGTTGGGTATAAAGATAAGAACAGGCCCTGCTAGAGCAATGATTTATTTTAGAAAAGTTGGAGCTAACGCGATGAGAGTTGTAGGAAGAGCAGCTGCCCTCGCCGGAAAAGCTATTAATCTTGCTATGAAGTTTGGAGGCGTTATCGCGGTGATCACTGCCATAACATCATCACTAAAAGCTTTAATGGATTCTCCTGCCACATTTGTAAATAACATTTACGATATGGCAGGTTCAGTTTTACAGACTATAAATCAGCTGGTTACAGGTATGGTTGAAGGACTACTGGGCGGCTATAATTGGATACGGAGTAAGCTGGGCTTGGAGGATGTAGAGTTTGAAGTACCTCTTGTATTTAATGAGGAAAATCTTGCAAAGTGGAAGACTGCTCTTAATGACACATCTGGGATGAAATTTTTGCAAGGAGTGGAGGACAAGGCCACAAATAGATCAACCTTTTTAGAGACTTTAGAGAAGATAACAGATGTAGCTAAAGACGTCAATAAAGAACTTGCAAAAATCAACGAAGGAATCACTAAGGAGGGAGTTACTAACGTACAGGCCTCTTTAAAGAGGATGACCGCAATAAACAGTGTAGGCATATCTAGTATGGTGAAAGCGGCTCAGCGGGACTCTGTAAAGGTTGACGGGACCTTCGACCCTGTAAAATACAAGAAAGCTACTGATGCGATTGTAAAAGAACTAGGGCCTAATCTTAAAGAGCTCAGCCCTGTTATATATGACGCATTGTTTAAAAGTTTTGACGAAGGGTTTAAAGCTATAGAAGACGAGGAGAAGTTTGCAAATAAGTTTGTTAACCTAACAAAGAAAGCAAAAGATGATATAGACAATATAACTAAGTCTTTAGGAGGGGGTGACCTATACAATTTATTAGGGAGTCTTGAGCCTATGACGAAGACTGTAACCCTTCTTGACGAGATGACGGTAGGTACGAACCTAGTTACTGATGCTGTAGCAAACTTAGATGAGGCCTTAAAAGGGCAGGGAGGTATAGACAAGTTCAGAACAGACTTAGAAAACCTTATAGCTGCTAAACAAAACGTAAAATTAGATACTATTGATTTAGGCAATGATAAAAGAGATGCCGGGAGAGCGCCTGCTATTGTAGCAGCGCAGATGAAGTTGCGAATAGACTTTGAAGAGAAATTGATCGCTTTACGTACTTTAAATAATACGCTACAAGAGCAACGTATGACGCTGACGTCGCTGGAAACTGATCTTTCTAAAAATACAGATTCAGGCGCCATCGAAAAACTTAACGGCGAAATTGAAGTCACAAAGGCTAAAATTGCGGTTCAGAAGGCGGGGAATGCCCAAGCTAAAAAAGACATGACAGCCATAGGGCAGGTAGGAGATGTATTAGGAGAATCCTTGTCTAATAACTTAGCAAGTGCTTTTGATGCTATAGTTCAAGGAACTAAGAGTGCGAAAGAAGCTTTTAAAGACATGGCAATGGGAATTCTTAAGTCTTTAGCACAAATCATAACAAAACTACTTGTTGTTAAGCTTTTAGAAACTGCTTTAGGAGGCAGTACTTTTGGTGACTTTATAGGAATAACCGGAAAGAAAGACGGCGGAGTAATGTCAAACGGAGTAGAGAAACTGCGATACGGTGGCGTAGCTAAAAGTAAAAACTACTCCTCAGGCGGGGTCGCTACTGGTAGAGACGCAGGCTATCCTGCAATACTTCACGGAACAGAGGCAGTAGTACCTCTTCCTAATAATAGGTCTATACCTGTCGACTTAGGGGGTCAGGCTGGTCAGAATAACATGGTAACTGTAAACGTTTCTATGGATGGTCAGGGTGGTGCAAAGCAGGAGACTTCTTCAAACGGTGAGCAATCAAAACGGCTTGGAGAGATGGTCGCTGCCGCAGTGCAAGAAGAATTACAGTATCAAAAGAGATCAGGTGGTATACTGAATCCGTACGGAGTAGCATAATGTCATTAGGTTTCACAGTACCAGCTATAACTAGTTCAAAAGTTCTGCCCGATAAAAACGTATCTAGGTCTTCTACTCCTGCAGTAAGAACCGCACAGTTTGGAGATGGGTATCAACAAAGAGTTGCAGATGGGCTGAACTCCATAGCAGAGACTTACTCTGTTGGTTTCGCAAACAGAGGGAAGGCTGCAGCAGATGATATTATTTCTTTTTTCACCGCTAATAAAGGAGTAACTTCTTTTAATTTTACACTGCCAGATACTAATTCCACTAGTAGTGCCACTGCAGTCACTACTGGAGCTCCCGGCTCTACTACTACGATATCTTTAACTTCTTCGACAAATAACTTAGATATAACTCCCGGAGCTACTGTACTTGGTCAATCCGTAACTGTAGTTAGTATTTCTGGTACTACTCTTGAGCTAAGCGGAGCAAAAGCTTTTAATTCAGGTACGGCTTTAAGCTTTATCAACCCCAATGAGAAAACAGTAAAAGTAGTATGTGCTACTTGGCAACAAACATACACAGAGTTACTAGGCTCGAGTGTTACTGCAACCTTTAATAGAGTTTATGAACCATGACAAACCTAATAGTATCCGACTCCCAAGACTTAGAAATTGCAAGTCCTTTAATTGAGCTATTTGAGATGACAATAGGTACTGGAAGTAATAATGTACTGTATTTTCATGCGGCTAAAGATTTGGATGCAGCTACTGCTAACAAAGACATAATATTTGATGGCAATACCTATACTACTTTGCCTATAGAACTAGATGATATAGAGAAAAAAACAGGCGGTGCAATGAATCGCCCCACCCTTACTATTGCTAATGTTGAAAGTATACTTAAAACAGGAAGTGCCTTCAAAACTCAGATGGAAGATGGAACTTGGGATGGTACAGTAGATGACGAACTCGTATCTGCTTCTGGCTTTACTTTAGACGATCTAATAGGGCAAAGGCTAACAAGAAGAAGAACTTTAGAGAAATATACAGGGAGTGGCGTTACCGCTGTAGAGTTTGATACAGAAACTTTTATAATTGATAGAGTCGCGTCTAAGAATCCTATTTTTGTTTCGCTAGAACTTGCCTCTCCCGCAGACATCGGAGGAATACGAGTACCAAATAGGCAAGTTATAGGAAAATACTGTCCCTGGGTCTATCAAGGAGCAGAGGATTCAGTAACACAAAGTGCCTGCAGTTGGGCACTAAATAATCAATACACCAAAAGCGGTTTAGGCTATAGCTTTTATTTTACCTTTGATGACGAGCCTCTGGTACTCGCTAGTTATTTTCCCTCAAACTCTACAAACGCTATGTGGAAGGCCGTTTATGCAGCAGGAGTTACTTATGTAGCAGGGGAATATGTATCTTCTACAACTGATTATTTCGCGACTGTAAGTGGTGCAGTTAATAGCTCAGTTAATGTCGTACTAGCTCCAAATAATACAAATACTAACATAGAGCTTGGTTTTATAGTCTCCGGGACAGGCGTCCCTAGTAATGTAACTGTAGTACAGACTTCTGGTACTTACGTTAAGCTAAGTAGTGCCCAAAGCATAGCAAGCGGAGTCCAACTAAAGTTCAGCAGCCCCAACTTTATATATCGTGCAGAAGGTACAGTCCAAGGAGTAACACCTAGCTCACAAAACCCAAAGTGGCAGCTAGTTAGAACTTATACTGAATGGTCAACTAGTACTGCCTACACACTACACTCTATTGACGCACGCCAAAATCCTTATGTAAAACGTGGTAATACTATCTGGAGAGCAATAGCACCCAGCACAAATATAGAACCTGCTACTAATACTAGAGTATGGGTACGCGGAGATGCTTGCGGTAAGCTACTTAATTCTTGTAAGATAAGGTACCAAGGCCAGCCAAAAATAGAAGGATCTGCTTACGACGTAGATGGTGTACCCCATTCAGAGACTGATAGTACCATCGGCTTACCTTTTGGAGGCTTTCCAGGGAGTAAAAAGTTTAGATAATGTTTGATGATATACAGCAACATTTTGCAGACGAGTACCCTCGAGAGGGATGTGGTGTTATAGCGATAGTGAAAGGCAAAAAAAGATGGTTTCCTTGTACCAATATTGCAGAAGACGAAGAAGACTTTATAATAGATTCTCAAGAGTATCTTAAGTTAAAAAGAACAACAGATATAGTAGCAATTGTACACAGCCATCCAGATGCTTCGGCAGAGCCAAGTGACGCAGATACAAAATATTGTAATGCTTTAGGCGTACCATATCATATCTACAGCTATCCGGATATGGAGTTAAATATAGTTGAGCCTATAAAAAGCGTAATTGACCTATATGGAAGAGAGTACGAGTTCGGAGTAAGAGATTGTTTTGAAGCCACCCGTGACTACTTAGCGCACAGGAATATTAACATACCTACTAGAGCGCCTTTTGAAGACGACTGGTGGGAGAAGGGTATAGAGTATTTTACCCCCGAATTAATAATAGAATGGAACCATGTACCTGTACCTTTATCAGAGCTACGGGAAAACGATGTTCTAGTATTTAATGTAAAAGCATCGGTTGGGAACCATTGTGGCGTGTATGTCGGCAATGACTGTTTTTACCACCATGCAGTAAACAGGCTTTCCTGTAGAGAGAGCCTATACCCTTTGTGGTGCAAATATTTAGAAGGAGCTTATCGATATGATGCGTAATGTGTATTTAGAAGGAGAAATGGGAGAAAGGTTTGGGACAGGTTTTCAAGTGAATGCCCCTAAAGTGTCGGATGTACTAAGGTGCATAGAGTGCAATCATCCTTCTTTTAAGCAGTACTTAATTAAATGTCACGAAGAAAGTGTAGGTTTCGAGATTGATGTAGCAAACAGTAAAATAGACTATACTGAAGAGCTTTTAATGAATTTAAAAGAAGGAGACGTAACTATTACTCCTCTACCCGCAGGCTCAAAATCTGGGGGTGGAAAAATACTTGCAGCAATCGCACTAATTGCCCTTGCTGTAGCTATGCCTGCCATAATAACAGCGATGAATCCGGGGGCGATCATGGCAGGATCAGGAATATCCGGAGCCCAGGTGGGGGGTATGGCAGGATTTATGGCAAGTAATGTAGGCACCATTCAATTAGGACTTGGAGCTCTTGCTGTAAACTTAGGTATGACGGGGATTATGCAAATGATGGCACCCGACCCTGCTGTTGATGGAGACCAAGAGCAAAACTATCTTTTCAATGGAAACCAGCAAAACATAGTAGAAGGAGATCCTATTCCTGTTTTATACGGAAAATTACGTGTGCCTGGACAGCCAGTTAACTTTGAGGTTGCAGGAGTTCAAAGTAACGTATATAGAACTGCATATATGACTAGAGACGGGGCGTCTCAAACAGGGAGCGCGTAATGCCATTAAAATCAATTAGTGCACTAGACAGACGAGTATTTTCCGCCCAGAACGATGTATTGGGCAACACTGTCGGTGTTTCAACAGAGCAAACCATACTTGTAACTGATATAATCTCAGAAGGGCCTATAGGAGGTCTGGTGAATGGAACTGCAAGTGTATTTTTAAATAATGATCCGATAGATTCAGATGATGAGGCCGTTTATAGTAATGCTGTTACTGAAGTTACCCTTACTGCAGGAAGTAAAACTGCTACTGTTACGAAAAATGGCCAAGAGTTTACTCCAACCCTAGGAGACGAGGGAACTCGTTTTTTATTAGTTTATGACGCAACTTCTACCAATGTAAAACTAACCTCGTTTAACCGTCCTGAAGCTTTGGCTGGCGTATGGTCAGGTAGTATTACAAGACTAAGCGGGTTTAGCTTTGATAGTTCTTTTAACACAGACAACCAGAGCTTAAAAGCTGCGCATGGAAAAAGACTTTTTAACTTTCGTAGCTCTGGGGGCTTAAGCTTTTTTAATATAACCTGCAATACTACTGATATAGCTGCTCAAACGGCGGCCCTGATGTATCCTGCAACGGGAGGGGCCGTATTTCAAGAATCGGACCTAACTACAGATGCAAGTAACCCTGTAATTAATACTTTAACTTCTGACCTATTTCTAGAAATAGAGTCTGTAGGAACGGATTCAGTTAATCTTAAAAACAACTCTTCTATATCAGGAACTTTTAAGTTTTTGCTCACATCCCCCGATCATTTTGCTACTAGTAGGACAGGCCTGTATAACACGAATGAAAAACATAATAAATCAGGAGTTAGGTTTAACCCAGGAACTTTAGAGCAAAGAGCACTAACTACATTGGAAGGAGTAGGCACAAGTTCTACTTCTCTTCCTATACTGAATCAAAATTTGGTCAAATTTGTTCCTGCTAATGAAAATTATACAACTGTTACTGCTACCGGTGCTCAAGCAGCCCTAATTGATGAAGTAAAGTTTATAATTAACTACCCTCAGGGGTGCTACCTAATCGTAGACAGATCAAGCTCCACGTACACAGCAGGAGTTGCATATCTAATAGAGATGTCACTAAACGAAGGGTCGGGATTTGGGGCCTTCAAAGTTGTAGAGCCAGGGTCGTCAAATCAATCGGGTATGTTTGATAGTAATGGAGATGGTACAACAGATACTGCTGTATGGACGACTAAACAACGAAGAAAATCCTCTTTTTCACAAGAAATAAAAATTAACTTAGAAGCGTTAAAGCCTTTTACCGCGTTTAAGTTCAGAATATCTAGGCTAACTAAGAATAAAAGTGACGACTACACTACGGAAGGAAGATTTGGTACTCCTGCCGACGGTGGTGGTGGTATAGACTCCAACTTAAGAAGCTCTGAAGGGAGCGCATTTGATCAGGCAAGTGGCGGGGAAGAAAAACACATTACTGGAGTTTATGAGTCTCAATTAACACAAGCACTTGGAGTTATAAAAGAGAAGCTAACTTTTCCGTATACCGCATATGCAAATACGGTATTTAGCTCAAAAACTTTTCAGACAAGCCCCACTAGGTCATATGAATGCTTTGGTATGAAAGTAAAAGTTCCTTCGAATTACATAACTCGAGAAGAAAATGATGGGTTCAACGCAAAGTATACTAGGAATAGTGAGCGCCAGGAGAGAGCCTTTATAAATGGGATGACTTCCCCTGTTTTGTGGGACGGTAACTTTAGGCAAGAAAAACATTATACAGATAACCCAGCATGGGTTTTTTATGATATATGTACTAACGATAGATATGGTCTTGGCGACCACTTGAAAGAAAGTGATATTGATAAGTTTTCTTTATATAAAGTAGCAAAATACTGTGATGAACTAGTCCCTGATGGTAAGGGTGGTACTGAGCCTAGGTTTAGATCGAATATATACCTTACTAAGGCTACAGATGCCTATAAAATACTAAAGGACTTTGCCACTGTATTTAGGGGCATCCTATACTGGTCTAACTCTCAGTTTTTTGCGTCCATGGACGAACCAAAAGAGCCTATATATACGTTCAGCCGATCTAATGTTATTGATGGAGCTTTTGATTATCAGTCGACAGGTAGTAAGACTCGAGCTAATCAAATTGTTGTTAGCTGGAATAACCCAGAAAACGAATACAAATTAGAGCCTCTTATAATTGAGGATAGAGAAAACATACTTAAAACAAAATCTATAAAAAGTGAGAAGGCAGTAGCTTTTGGATGTACTTCTGAGGGCCAGGCAATACGCTATGGAAGATGGAAGCTTTGGACCGCAGTTAATCAGACAGAGATAGTATCGTTTAAGACAGGAATTAATGCTGCTTTTCTTTCTCCTGGAGATATAGTAAATATACAAGATGAGACTGACTATAGAGTGCCTTTTAGTGGGCGAGTAAGCTCTTGCACAAGTTCAGCTATTACTATTGACAGAGATATTTCTAGCCATCTTTCGGGTTCGTTCGATTATACTATATGTGCCATTCTCTCTAAAAAAACAATAGTCCTTAACCAGAATACAGCAACTATAGCTAATTCTGGGGGGACTACTACCACTTTCAGTAGGGGTGAAGAGGTAACCCACGCTACAGTTGGGAACTCCACTGTACAACTTATTCCGAATAACGGTAATGAAGATACTACTAATAGGAATATTGTAAGTGCTGTTGACAGTAGTGGCAGCTCTATAAATTTACAGTATGTAGAGCAAACTCTTGTTGAAGAGCGGCTTTTAAATACTAGTAGCATTTCTACTACGGACGGAAAGAATACTATAGATTTAGGTAGTGCTTTCAGTGTTCTTCCTACTAATGGAGACGTGTGGGCTATAAAAGAAACAAGCACTACTGGTGTACCTACTATTGCCTCTTACAAGCCTTATAAAGTCTTAGATATTAAAGAGTCAGGTAAAACAGAGTATCACATAACAGCAGTTGAGCATTACAATACTAAATTTGATTTAATAGAACAAGATTTCAACTTAGCAGTTCCTGATGTTTTATATCAGCGAGAAGGCGCAACTGTTCAAGTTCCACGACCTCTTAATTTAAGGGTACTTAGAACTCCTATGGATACTTCTCCTGGCGAAGAGTTAACTCTTGAATGGGATCCTCCTGCGGTACAATCGACAGATCCAGATATTCAAGCAGCTTTTACAGAGTACGAACACTTAGGAGAATTTGAAATACAGCATAGTTTAGGCGATGATTCTGGGCTGTTAACAGGGACAAGAGTTTCTAGGGATGCAAGATCCGTTCCCTTTACAAAGGTACCTCAAGGATCTCAGGTCTTTGGAGTAACCACTATTAGTAATAAAGGTAGAAGGTCTCCCCAAGCTCTTTTTAATATAACAGTAGATGATATATTTGAAGGCAACCATGAAAGAATAGGAGGAATAGTAAAAGGAGGATACTCCACTAGAGATATAGACAAACCTATAAATACTGGGTCACAGAAAGGAACAGTTAAATTTTCAGGTACTTCATATATTGCAGCTCCTTTTACTTCTATACAAAGTGCTAAAGAGAACACTTCAGCCGACCCAGACACCTATGCCCTTTCTTGTACGGCCTTAGCAAATTCAGCTTACCCTGCAGGAGCAATAGCTTATATATTTATGGATTTTAGTGCCTTGAGTCTAGCAGCTCCTAACGCTAATGCCCTTAAAGTTATAACTCGAAAGGTTGACTCCACTACTTTTGGTAGCACTATTGACTACTGGTATGATGCAACAAAGTATGTTGCTAGCGCCTCAAATATTTGGACAACTGTTACAACTTCTGCAAGCGTAACTCAAGGCTCTTCACAAATAGTAGGTTCAGGGTTTTTAGCTCTGAAAATACCCCAGGTTGTAACTATAGGCAGTGCTTTTGCGGGAAAAATTGCACATATAGTTAGTGATACTTTGATGTACCTAGACAGGCCTTGGACTGCTGCGAATGCCTCCTCCCAGACGCTTAGTAAGCAAGAGCTAGAAATAGACTTCCGAAAAGACTTTTTAATAGGTTCAGTTAGCTATGATTCTAGTGGTGCGGGAACTTATAAATTAGGTGGTGGTGCAGGCGCAATGTCTTACTTAGATATAACCCCTAATCTAGAAGATGTAACCAGAGCTTTACTAGTAACTTCTAACATACCTTTGTTGTCTTATCAGTCGGATAATACTCAAAATACTGTGTATGATAATATACAACTTAATATAGCAACTCCCGGCTATTCATCACCGGAAGTAAATGTAACAGGAGCAGGTTTTAGTCAAGTAAATACACTTACGGAGCTTGCAACTTCATTTACGGCAGCTACTAATGGTGTATTAACAAAAATTGTACATACTAATAACGCAGCTATAGCATTTAGTAATACTAATATTAATTTTACAGTTAAAGTAAGGGAGGCACTAGACCCTGATAATGTTTCTAAACAGAGAACTTTTGTACTTAGTATTGGTAAGATTAAAGAAGGGGAGGCAGGAGCCGCCTCAGCTTTAGTTTACTTATACAAGTCTAGCGTTTCGGTACCCGCTAGTCCTACTAGCTCGTTTCCTACTGTAACTGTTGCTCTATCTGGCACAGGGGGAGGAACTATTACTAATCCTAGTACTGCTTTAGTAGGAGAGGCTTGGTATAAAATTCCGCAAACTCCTGGAGCCGGAGAGAAGCTATGGATAGTAGCAGCAACAGGAAATAGTACTGGTACTTCCGACACTATACCTTATAATGAGTGGACCTCTCCTCCTACACAGTTTTCTGGTTCGGATGGTTTTAGTTCAAAGACAGTAGAGATTTTTAAGCCTTCCGCGAGTGGAGGAGGAGCAAGCACAAAGCCGATAGGTAATACAACCTATACTTTTGCAACGGGCGCCACAAGTTTTGCAAATTCTAATGGCTGGACTGTAGCGCTTCCTAATCTTAGTCTTTCTACTCCCTATATGTATAAGAGAACGGCTGCTGCTATTGGTACAGGAGCCACGGATATTATCCCTGATAGTGAATGGTCTTCTGCTGCTTTAGTTTCTCAGCCAGGTGCTGACGGGGTAATAGGGAAAAAGAATGCAAGCGGTTATTTGTACTATAACACCCAGCAAGCAAGCGCACCTTCTGCTCCCTCTTCTTCTAGTGTGAGTATTTTATGGAGTACTGGAGTATTATCCGGTGGAGTAATAGGTAGTGGAGCCACTAACTGGAATCAAATAGCACCCACGTCAAGTGGAGGTACTTCTGGCTCTAAAATGTACTATGTGTACTGGTCTATAGAACAGTCAGCAGTTGATGCGGCAAATGGGGCAAACACTGGTGCAGTTACTTTAGGTACTACCGTTTATACGGCAACAAATTTTACAGGGTTGGTAAGGTTTAACGGGACAAATAATGTAGAAGATGGGTCAGGAAATGGGTTAAGCTTTGGTTCAAGTGGTACTACGACTATTGATGGCGGAAAAATTACTACAGGAACTATTAGTGCTGCCCGTATTTCATTAAGTGGACACCCCCTTGAAACAACGGTTAACAGCGTAAGTAATGTCGCCGCCGGAGCTGCTACTGCCGCCGCCAGTGCTGCTAGTACCGCAAACACTGCTGATGGTAACGCAACAACCGCGCTTAACGCAGCAAATAGTAAGAATAAATTTTTTAGACAGGATACTGCTCCGACTGCGACTGCTATAGGAGATTTATGGGTTGATACGAATGGAAGTGCTACAACAGCACCTAATCAATTGTATAGAGCGTCCGGTACCGGTACTAGTAATTGGGTTGCAATACCTGCAGCAATAGGAGGCTGGCAGCTAAATCAATATGCTATTTTTTCCGGTACTGCACATGGGCAGAGCTCCACGGGATACACAACTGGCAATAACCACATAACTTTAAATTCTAATGGATCTATTAATGCAAAGAATTTTTATCTTAATGCAAATGGTACAGCAGGCTTTAGAGGCACTATTACTGTAGGAGGAACAGACCTTACTGCCTCAAATACTCTTGATCAGGTACAAGGGGCTTTTACAGCAAATACAGCCATTAGTGGGGGTAAAATAGTATTAGCATCGGAGAGCACTAGTAATATAACATTAAACTCTGGTACTAAGCAAATTACAGTTACAGACGGGGGGTCCACGAGGGTAATAATCGGTAAGCTCTCGTAACACCACTTAAAAAATAAAACTTGACTAAGTATGTCCTTTGGGATATAATTTCACAATGGAGAAAAAGACATGAGTGCAGGAACATACAACTTAGTGATCGACCAAGGCTCCGACTTTGCTCTTGACTTGGTTATTAAGCAGGCAGGGACGGCTCTGAATCTGACCAACTATTCAGGCCGGGCACAGATGCGTACAGCTCATAGCGCTGCGTCTGTGTCTGCTACGTTTACTGTTACTGTTACTAATGCGGCCCAAGGAGCTTTAAAACTACAACTCCCTGGTAACACTAGTAAGAATGTAGCAGCTGGACAATACATATACGATTTAGAGATTTTCACTGCTAATGACTCTATTGTCAAACGTATAATACAAGGAGATGTGACTCTAACTCCAGAGGTAACACGATGAGTAGCCAAACTACTTTGGAGATTACTGAGGCAGTCACAGATGTCATTGCTTCAGGAGACGTAATAAGTGTTAACCTTGTAGATGACGTCACTACAGTACAAGCATATACTTTGGCAGTACCTTTTGAGGTTCCAGGTCAAATTACTTCTGCCAATGTTACTGTTGTTCCTTATAATACAATCACAGCTACTAATTTAAGAGATGCTCTTAAGCAATTAGCAGACCAGAACTTTAGAGGTGCCAATGCTCCCTCAGGTTCTACATTATCAGGCGTATCCACAGTAGCCGAAGGCGACACATGGTATGATACAGATGATGACCAATTAAAAGTCTATAGAGAAACAAGTACAGGCACATTTCAGTGGGTTCCCATAATAGTGGGAGCAGCTGGAGGTGATTCGGATACAGTAGACGCAGGATCCTACTAGGATAACTCGGAGTTCCAATGGCTCAAACAATTAAAATAAAACGTAGTACCGGTAATGGTAAACCTACCGCAGTTGCACAAGGTGAGCTGTTCTATGCTTACGGTAGCGGGGGAACACACGGTAAAAAGCTTGCTATAGGGCATCTTGATGGAGGAGGCAATACCCCTGAACTTGTAGGCGGCTCGTTCTTTACCAACATGCTGGATCATAGTATAGGAACATTGACAGCCAGTAGTGCTATTCTTACCGACGCTGATAACCGTATTGATACTATAGGGGTTAAGAATCAGGGATCCGTAAAGTTATTCGAGTTAAATACAAATGGGTCTAATTCGACCTCAGTACGAGGAGCAGCCGCTCTTGATGGAGATATAACTTATACACTTCCTGCGGCTCCTGTTAACGGTCGGTTCCTAACTACTAACGGCAGTGGAGACATGTCTTGGGCCGTTGTAGGCTCCTCGCTTACAGTTGCAGCAGATAGCGGAACTGCAGATGTTGTTACCGTAGGCACAGACACTCTTACTTTTGAAGGTACAACAAACGAAGTAGAAACTACTGTATCTAATAACAAAATTACTATTGGTCTGCCTACGAACGTCACAATTTCAGGTAACCTTACCGTAAGCGGTTCAACTACTACTGTTTCTTCTACTACTGTAAACGTAGCAGACTCTATGTTATCCCTTGCAACGGGTAATACTTCATCAGATGCCTTAGACATTGGATTCTATGGGCTTTACGATGATACTGGCTCACAGGATGAATATACAGGTTTATTCCGTGATGCAACAGATCAAAAGTGGAGACTCTTTAATAACCTTACAGTAGCTCCTACTACTACAGTTAACACAGCCGGAGCTGGCTACGCAGTTGCAACTCTAGTAGCTAACTTAGAGAGTGCCGCAGTCGCAATTACGGGCGGAACAATAACAGGTATCACAGACCTCGCAGTAGCAGATGGCGGAACGGGACTAGGGGCGGCGCCCAAGGGTTCCGTACTTGTAGCAAATACGGCAAATACTCTTTCTGCTCTAGACGGCGGCGGAAGTACGGATAAGGTTTTATTATACACTTCTTCGACCGACACAGTTTCATGGACTAATGCTCTAGACGGCGGCACATATACTTAATAGGAGATAGCAATGTCAATGGTAATTAAGCCAAAACGCAAGTTTACTGCTGGCGCTCCTGGAACTTCGGATCTTGTTGAGGGCGAAATTGCAGTCAACACAGCGGATAAGAAACTGTACGTCCGTGATAACGCGAACAATATTATTGAAATTGGTGGAGGCGGAGCAGGTGGCTCTACTACCGAAGTAACACAGAATACTCACGGGTTACAAGTAAAGGATGCGATTCGACATAATGGATCAACATGGGTAAAAGCTCAAGCTAACGATGGAGCAACTTTAGCACTAGGTGTAGTAGTAGTAAGAGGAGACGCAAATACCTTCACAGTAGCACAGTCAGGAAGGTTTGAGATAACTTCTCATGGTCTTTCAGTAGGACAATGGTACTACCTAGATGCTACTACAGCGGGTGCTCTCACAGCGTCAGAGCCGAGCATATCGCAGCCATTAGTATATGTAGAAAGCAGTAGTCACATGTTTGTATACCCCTACCGCCCTACTCAAATAATGACAAGTACTGTACCCTTAGGCATATTTGTAGATGAGCTTACAGGCAATGGTAGCGCGACTGACTTTACAATGGGCGCAGACCCTGGCCTTGAAACAAATACACAAGTATACTTAAACGGAGTATACCAAGAGAAAGCAACTTACAGTATAAGTGGCACTACTCTTACATTTTCTACTGCACCTGCAAATGCTACAAGTATAGAAGTAGTAAGATACGCAAAGAGTGTAGTAACAATTGGAACACCCGATGATAATACAGTTACTACTGCAAAAATTGCAGACGGCTCAATAACCGCAGCCAAGTTCGCATCAGGAGCTATAAGTAACGCAAGCATCCCTGATAACAGTATTACTACTGCTAAACTAGTGAATGGTACGATTATAACAGAAGACCTTGCTGATGATGCAGTCACTACAGCTAAACTAGCAAACTCTATTAACACTGCTATAACTGCTAATACTGCGAAGGTGACAAATGCAACACATACAGGTGAGGTAACAGGAGCTGCTGCTCTTACAATAACAGATGATGCAGTAACAAGTCCGAAATTAGCACATGCTCTGGACGTAGTAACTTCTCTAACGATAGGAGGCGCGAGTAACGGAGTAGCACTTAGCAATGGTGCAATTGCTTTAAAGAACTCAGGAACAGCATCTAAGATTGATTTCTATTGTGAGGTCA
>Ga0308009_10000650_pt1 | contig 23864 bp, 28 predicted proteins | sample Neamet127_FD_203134 | JGI IMG/M metagenome (GOLD analysis project Ga0308009, IMG submission 203134) | Marine microbial communities from water near the shore, Antarctic Ocean - #127 | ecosystem: Environmental > Aquatic > Marine > Unclassified | place: Southern Ocean | collected 2014-07-24
CCTGACGAGCAACCATTCGAAGCCAACGGAGACAGTGGAGAAGCACACCCACGTAAAAAGAAGGCAGTAGCCCCTGCTGCAACTGCAAGCCCACTTGTATGTGATACCTGTGGAAGCCATGATTTGGCAAGACCTATACCAGAACACCGCAAGACTTTGGAGAACTTGATGAACGAGCCTGTCAATTCCAACCAACAGACACTTGAAGACGTAGCACGTCAGTTGGAACGAGACTTTGAAATTGCAGATAACGCATACTTGCTTTTGCTTAAAAATTACAAGATAGACGATACCACAGGAAAGATTGACCAAGAGAAAACAATTATAAAAGAGATGCTAAGGATCGAGCCACCACAGGTGGCAATGATTGCGGACAGTGATGGTCGAATTGGCTACGACGACAAGCGAAATAAAATTTTCGTGTGTCCACGATTTGAGCACAGGGATGCAAGATTGGTTGAACCGAAATGTGACCGCTGTGGTGCTGAAGCCCTAAAGGCAGTTATCGAAGTAAACTCTGTATACTCTATTGGTATCCCACAACCTAAACGAGTTATCTATGGTGAAGGTGAGATTATCTGGAAGGCAGGCAAGTACAAACCAAACCTACTTTATGGATTTTCCCCTATCTATTCCGTATGGAGCAAGGCTATGTCCCTGTCACACATGGATGAGTATATCAGAAAGTACTTTGATAAGATGAGACCGCCACGTGGTATGTTAGTTATATCCTCAAGAAACTATGACACGTTCAAAAAGTCATGGGATGTATTGGAACAGAAAGCACAGGAAGATCCTTACATGATACACCCTCTCTTAGTAGAGAATGACAAGGGCGGAAAGAACCCTGCACAATGGTTGGACTTTACTGGATCACTTAAGGAGTTAGAATTTATCGAAGTAAGAAAAGAACTAAGAATGATTATCGGTGCTGTCTACGGTGTACTACCTTTCTATTACGGTGAAACCCCTGCTGGATGGAGTCAAGAAGGACTGCAAGTAACCATCACAAACAGAGCAGTAAAGTTCGGACAAGACATTCTAAAGAAAGCATTCTTTAGTAAAATCAGCAAGATGCTTAACATTGATGATTGGGAATTACAATTAAAAACTGGTGAGGACACTGACAAACTTAGAGACTTGCAACAGGACGGAGTTGAAATACAGAACATGATGATGCTTCAACAGATGGGCTTTGACATTACCAGAACCCACACAGGTGAGTTTAAGGTAAGCAAGGAAACTGCTTTGACAGCAGAGATGATGTTTGGTATTGGTGCCATCAATGGAAACCAGAACGGTGCAGGTAAAGGAAAGCCTGCTCCAAAAGAAGACCAACAGGCATTTGAAGGAGAGCCACACAACCCACGACCATCAGACATTGGTGGAACTGGACAAGGTAGTCCGACAAGTGGAAGTTCAATGAGCAAGAAATCCTACAGCAAAGGCATTACCCCATCAAACTTTGAAGTCGTAAAGAGTACGTTACAAACAGCAATAGACTATGATTGGAAGAAAACAAAAACAGTTGAAGAATTAAGAAAGGCAACTGGAATGACAGTAAGAGATGCAAGAGACATTGTTGCAAAAGAGTTTGAAGGTGTCAAGGTATGGGAGGATGACTTATGACCAAAGTATACTGTACCAAAAAAGTTAAATTTTACGTTACCAAAGGGTTTGTAGAAGAGGATGATGAAGAAGAATGACTAAAAAATTCCACAAGTGCGATGAATCTTGCAAACACCCAGATGTAAAGCCTAAAGTTAAGAAAGTTAAAGTAATTTCCCCTGTAAAAATTGCAAAAGAGATAACTGGACAGATGGCTGACCTTAGTACTGTTAAATCAAACCCTGCAAACATAGAAGTAATTTGGAAAATCATAGATGTAATTGATTCAATTGATAACTCACTTGAAACTAACAAAGTTCTAGAGAAAACACTTATAAACTTAAGGAAATTACAAAAAGATATTGCCAACTGAACTAAATACTAACGAAAACGCAAACGACATGACCAAGAAGCTTTGGGAAAGGCATCAAGGTGACGAATTTACCAAGGTATCTAACTATAAAGAGGCAGTTTGTCTTGGTTGTATGAAGGTTGACGTTGCAGCAGCAACGATTGCAGATATTTGTGGTGACTGTGCAGGTAAAAAAGGTCGTGAACCTCTCTTGGCAAAGGTTTGTGACAAATATTACGGTCTATGTTTCTTTTGTAATTCATACAAGTTCAATATTGAACAAGTCAACGGTAGATTTTGCAATACATGTCATACTAGAATTGCCAAAGTCACAAAAGAGTATAATGCAAAAGGTGGTTTCATGAAAACAGATCCATTTTGGATTTCAATGCGTAAAAAACACGGTAAAGATTGGAAAAAGATAATGGGCGGCTATACTAAAGGGAATCGTCGATAGTTTTCTTCTTAAGGTGTTTCTTTTTCTTCATATATTCAACTAAATCTGGTGGAGTCAATATCATTTCCAATAACATCTCTATATTGCTTAATTTTACGTTAGTATCCTCTAGTAATTCCTCTACTTCACCCAATATAAAGTCAAATTTCATTTTTTCTTCTCCAAAATGAATATCATGCGGTCATTCTTAAAGTCATAGTAACGTTTATCATAGTCTATGTTACATTTTCCTGCATTTATTCCGTAATATCTGCCTACTCTCATGCTTAATAGAGGTTTTCTCAGAAATCTTGGAAAGAACTCTAATTGATTTCTTTTGTTATTATATCGAATTTTACCATGCACTACTAGTTTCTCATCTCCCTCTGTGAAATCCTTTGCATTGTCTTTTCTGAAATGTACAATACTTCTGGTTAACAGTGGTTGTTCTTTCATATCGTTGGAATTTGTTACAACCCATAATCTCTCTCCTTTCACATACAAGTCTATGAGAGGCATTTTATATTCAACATCATCCATATGTTCCCTATAAACAGCCTTAAACATCTGGTCACTGTCAAATATGTATATTGATGTTGCCATGTTTTTATGCAGCAATACTTATTTATAAAGGCTTGTTAGTCAATTTATCATGATTAAGAAATGTGAAGGTTGTAAAATGAAAACATATGGTTATACTGACGGTCTTCATTCATTGTCAATATGTTTCAAATGTGGACGATTTACTGGCACTTCTGGCGGAGATGATGATTTCGTTCAAATGATTAACGGTGACCCTATGATATTGTTAGATATGATTGAAACTAATATGTTAACTCCTACCTACGATAAATAGCAATAACGCGTTAATTTATATACCTTACTATATATCTATTTATAATGGTATCAAAAAGGGTTAGAAAAGCCTGTGCAAGGATCTTTGGTAACTTTGGAGTATCATTTTTCTCTCCATTAGTATCAGGTAATATAGCAGAAACAGTATTTGATATAGGATTAACGTTAGAACAGACTATTATTATTGCATTAATTTCGTCAGTATTTGTAACAGGATTGACAATATCTAGAGAGATGGAGAAATATGGCAAATCAAGATAAAACATTTTTACAGACTATGTGTGAGCATTTATGCCCACTCTGCTCTGAGAAAGATGAAGAAGATGAATAAACCTTAAATAAGGGTAAATTCTGGAAGTCATGTATGATTGATCCATTATTGATCGCAACAATATCTGTACTAGGCGGAGCAATACTAAATACCATTAGAGGTTATTTAGGAGCAACAGGGGAATCTTATTCAGTTAAGAAACTCATTGGTGCTATCATTGTAGCCTGTTTTGCAGGAATTGCAGTTGCACAAACTTTGAGTCTAGGAAATCTAGGAATTACGGAAACCGTATTAATCGGTCTGTCTGTTGGTTTCACAGTAGATTTCGTTGTCTCAAAAGCAAAAAAAACAGTTTAGTAAGATCTTTAAACAACTTACTATTCCTTTTCCCTTTTTCTAAAACTTTATAAGTAATGTTCAAAATCATTATATAATGGGTAATGATATATTTTTCAACCAATTTGTCACTAAAGACCTGCATCCAATAGGCGGAGATCAACGGTTCTTTGAAGGTTATCTTACTGTTCAGGTTAAAGATAAACAAGGAGAGATTACCATTGTTGACGAATTAATCAAGGTTCTTCCAATTTGGATGGACAGAGGAGCACCAATCAGTGATACTCACAGTAACAGAATTATAGGTAAAGGTATCAGTTATGCTAAAACAGTTTACAAAAGTGTAGAAGGAGACGAGTATCCAGCAATTAAAATTACAGGTAAAATACACAAAGATTATCATTTAGATGATGAAATTTGGGGTAAAATTAAGAGTGGAGAATACAAAGGACTATCATTTGGGGGGGCTACTAAAGCAGATAGAACACCAAAAATAATGAAAGATGGTAGTGTAGCCTATGAATTAAAGTCATTAGAACATTACGAGGTCGCTGTTTGTAAAGATCCAGCAGTCCCATTAGCACTAATTACCGATTATAACCCACTTGCAAAAGCAATTACTGATAATATTGAAAGACGAGAAGACGGTAAAATGGTAATCAAATGTGATAAATTTGGTTGTACTGTTGATAAATCTGAAGACTTTTCAAACGCAGATGGTGATAGACCTAACACATATAACAATAATTCTGATAAATCATCAAACAGGGAATCATCTCCTGTGAATGACGATAGTGATGTAGAGATAAAAGTACAAGAAAAAGAAGAGAAAAAGGATGAAGAAAAAGAAGATGAAGAAGATTCAGTAAAGAAAGATGCAAATCTACACTATGGTGGAGTTAGACATAGCGGTAAAGAATATAATAATAATGCAGAATCAACACAGGTTACAGAAGTAAAAGAAGAGGAAGATGAAGAAGAGAAGAAGGATGAAGAAAAAGATGAGAAAAATGATGAAGATACTAAAAAATCTGGCATTCAAACAGAAGCTGGTAATAATCAATTAGGTGGACAAGGTGTACCAAAAGAGAAAGAAGATGAAAAAGATGATGATAAAGATGAGAAAGATAACGAAAACTATATAAACTCGGAAACAGAAGAATCTGATAAGGATATGGAAAACAATACAGAATCCAAAAATGATGAAAGCTACAACGAAGTAGAGAAATCTGATTTCCAAGAAGCAATCAAATCCAACATCAGTACATTAACTGACGTTATTAAGTCACTCGCAGAAACTCAAAAAGACGTTAGTTCTACATTAGTAGGTATTGATAGTAGATTGAAAGCATTGGAAACCCCAACTGACTTACCTCTGAAACCACAAACTTCAGCAAGTGAGGACATTGGTGCAAAGGTTGTTGTCCCAGATACATACCAATCAAACTCTGTGCAAGCAGGATTAGATGACGATAAATCTGGTGAAGATAAACCGAAAACCGATCCATCTGGATTGAAAATGCAAGAGAAATCTAATTTCGACTTTACTACCGAGACTCCAAGACCTAGTGCAGCAATCAACTCAATCAACAAATCAGCAGAATCTGATATGTCATTTGTTTTGAAAGATGCAAGAGAAGGTGGAAATCTAAGTGTAGTAGCAAGAAACATTCTAGCAGGCAAGTATTATACTCCAACACCTGACGAAGTAGGAACATACTAAAAATGACTCAAATACGAACAATCGACGAGCTTGAGGCACAATATTATGGACACAATCGTAATCTTCTTAGAAAAGCTGATGCTCCTTCAACAACCAGTACTGCTGGTATGTTTAACGCCATCTTTGGTGCTTATGCATGGGCTCAACTGAATCTGGAAGCAAACGCATTCGGAATCCTCCCAAAATACCCTTGGGATAAATCTGGATGGAGAGTTATAACTGCAAAACCAGTACTTAATACAACCAACGCAAATACCGCCCTAGGTGGTACAAGTGAAGGTGGATTAATTGCTGAAACAATCAAACCAACAGTCGCAGAATTAGATGTCAAACCAAAAACCGCTCAATTGCCATTCAGTGCAAGTGAAGTTATGGAGTGGCTATCAACTCATTCAAAAGACGACATTTGGGGTGGACTTGGTTCACTTAGATTGTATATGGCAGTACAACACAAAGAGTTCATTAATAGAATGCTTTTAGCCGATGTTGAAAGCGATGCAGCAGGTTCAAGTGGTGCTCATACTGGTACACAAGACTTTGAATCCCTTGATAGAATCGTATCAAGTGATGCAGAGGAAGATGCACTAGGTGGAAACCACTCAGGATTTTACGATCCATGGGCTGCTGATGCTACCGTTGACAGAGATGGAAACGGTGGAGAATTTGACTGTACAGTAGAATCTGCTTCTGGTACTATCGGTACCGACGGTGTACTTACTGACGATGTCTTAAGAACTTTCTTAAGAAAGATTAGAATCGCAGCAGGTAAAGATCCAAATGTATTCCTAGGCTCCCATGAAGTCTACTCTGAGATACAAGGCTTATACATGCCAAGTGTCCGTATTGCAAACCCATACGGTGAGCAATTAGTTCAGGTAGACGTAAACGGTATCCAGACCTTCAAAGGAACTGGTACTGGTATTCATGTCGACTCTATCTATGGAATTCCATTTATTCCAACAAAAGATGCACCATCTAATGGTTCAACTGAAGTTGGAAGACTCTTTGCATTAGATACATCTGATGCAGAAGGATATGGTTATCCAAGAATCGGAATACAAGTGGCTATACCAACCGAGTATTACGAAGCAACTAGAAGATCTGCTGGCTATCCATTCGTGAACAATGCTTTTGTAGAAAAAGGTGTGTTCAGAACAATGGGTGAGACAGTTTGTCGCCATTTCAAATCACAAGGTAAGATCAGAGATATTAAACTCTAGTCATACCAACCCTCTTTTTACCCCTTTTTTTATATTAACTTTATATATTAGGGGTTCATACATTTCCTTATGGCAATAGCAATTGTACAAAATGCCGACCATAAAAGTCTTACAGGAAAGACACTATCTATCCAAGCAGAACTGACTTCTAAGTTAAAGTCGACCATTGTCGATGTCACCTATGGTGCATCCGATGGGTATGCTACTAATGGTAATGTAGTTGATCTTTCTTTAGGAAGTAGAATCAGTACTGTAATTGGAGCACAAATCCTCCACTGCAATAAAGGTCTACTTTTACAGTACGTACCAGCAGCAGCAGGTGCAGCAGCAACTGGTAAGATAAAATGTTTCGGACATACTCCAACAAGCTCTACAGCAACCGTTGTAGCCCTTGAGGAACTAGATAGTGCAGATACAGCAGTCAATTCAATGACTATTCGTATCCGAATTATCGGTTACTAGACTAAGACCTAGTCATATTTTTTTTCTTAATAATGTTTATATATGACCGATATAACAATTAATCATGACTTATACCAATCATAATGTAAAAGATGTAGCTGGTACTAGTACTGTTAAAGCAGGACATGGTGTAATTGTCGCAGTTTACGTTACAAAAGCAGGTGCTAGTGGAGATAAAATAGTATTTCATAACGGTGTAGATGCAAGTGCTCCAGTAGAATTTACTGTGTATGGTGAAGGTATTCAACATGTACAAGACATATTTAGAAGATTTGAAGCTGGTATTCATGTAGTTGCAACAGGAAGTACTGCTAAATACATAGTAGTGTATAAATAAATCTTTAAATATAAAGTGACATTATATATTAATGTATGGTTACTACAACTACATATTGCACTGTCGGAGATATTAGTGATTTCTTAAGAGTTCCTATAACCAGTACTACCACTCCAAACAAGGAAATGGTACGTAAAATCATTGCCAGAAAAGAAGAGGAATTAGACAGAAGAATAGGTCATACTTGGAAAACAAAAAAGATAACAAGAGAAGTTCACGATTTACCTTTACTATATACATTCGGATGGGGTACTCCAGTATTCTTACAGCATAGAAATATACATATTCTTGATGGAACAGAAGGTGATAAAATAGAAGTTTGGAAAGGAGAATCTGATACATGGGAAAATGTAGTAGGTCAAAATCAATGGTACAACTGTGAATATGAGAGAGGTACTTTACACTTAAGAGGTTACTTGTTTACCATCCTAAGAAAGAATAGAATTAGAGTTACTTACCGTTATGGTGGTGATAATTTTGCAGGTGATACAGTTATACCATTAGATGTCACAGATGCAATTATTAAAATGACCTCAATAGAAGTCATGAATACTTCATTCCGTATGGATGAGATTCCAAGTGGTGGAAGTGTATCCCCTAGTGAATCTAAAAGGTATTGGCAAGAAGACATAGACCTATGTATATCTAACCGTAGGGAAGTGTTTGTTATACCTTGAGAGGCAGTACATCTTTTAGACGTAATGAGGCTAGGAGATTAAGTAGAAAAGCAGATAAATTAGATTTACAATCTAGGGCTTTGAATGGGAAGAATCCTAAACAAGATGAAGTAGAAATAAAAGGTGTTGCATTTAAAGTCCCAAATGGAAATTCACTTAATTTGAATTATGGTGATATTAGTGATCATGCACTACTACAAGTTATTGAAGGTCTTCAAGACCCAATAGGGAATATAAAGAAAAATGAGCCGTCAGATCAATATGTTGATTTTAACCATCAATTAAAAAGTAGTATATTTAGAAAGAATGAAAACTACCCTGATGGTTGGAGACAGCCAATATATCCTGCTGGGAAAACCAGTAAAACTGATCAAACACAGGGTAGAAAACCAAATATCCAAGGAATTAGACAATGGGTAGAAGATGTCAAACTTGCAGGTAAGTCACAAAGAGAACTTGAATTGGAATATAATACAATGTATGAACAAGATTCAATGAACGGATGGGACGATAAAAAAATGGAAAGACTGATAAATTCTATAGCATTTGCAGTTTCTAGAAAGATATGGTATGTTGGTAGAAAACCAAGTAGTATGAGTAATAAAGAATGGGAAAAAGACACTAAAGATATGAGACCTTCAGATGGAAGTTATAATAAAGGTCAAAAAGGAAGAAAGTATGGTGAGAGTGGAGGTTCAAGTGTTTTTACCAGTTACAAAACTGTACCTGAAAATTGGGGAGAAAGAGGCAATCCTTACCTTCAAGAAGAATATTCTTATAGCAGTGGTGACCCAGATCATAATGGGAGCGATTAATGACGATAACAACTTATGATGCAGTGGATGATATTATTACTCTATTAAGAACTAAATGGTCTAGTTTACGCCCACCTCACATCACTAAAGTATGGGAAAAGAGAACTGTTGGATTCATAGATGACAGAAGTGATGAAATTATTGTATCTCCAAAAGGCGAAGATATACAAGTTTATGGTCTAGGCGGCAGTGCATACTGGCATGAACAGATAATAGAATTGGATATTCGTACATATCAAAATATTAAAAGACATGATAAAGTAGTAAAAGAGGTGGTTAAAATCATAAAAGATAACATGGTAGGAACCACTTATACTGATTTGAGAGTAGTAGGTTCATACAGTAGAAACTTTCAATTCCGTAACATGTTCGACTATGTTATAACTCTATCATACAGAAAAGCCAACCCTGTTTAAAAATCTTTATATACCTTAACTACCTCATTCTAGTATGACCAATCGTGTATCATCTACATCATCTAACATACTTACTGGTGGTAGCGTATCTGTCGGATATGGTTATGAAACAGCATTTAATACAGCTCAATCAACTATAGATAAATCATTTGGTCTAAATGCAAAAGTAACAAGTTTAACATTAAACACGTCTCAAGTATCTCTTAATAAATTAGGTCAAGTAGAACCAACTAAATTCGTTTTCGGTCAACAACAAGGATCTCTAGGAGTTAGTTTTGTTCTTGATGATCTTGAATCACATAGAATATTTAGATGTATTTATGAAAATGCTGGTAGTACTCTACAAAGTCAAGGAGGAACATCTTTTGCTTATCCAACAGCATTAGGTGAAAACTCAACAGGTGTAAAAACTCCTGCAACAATAACAACCCGAATACAAGTACTTACTTCTGGAACTGTTGGTTCAGGTCTTATGCAAACAAGATCATTAACTGGATGCACTGTTAATAACATGTCATTAAATACAAGTATTGGTGAAGTTGTAAATGCTACTGTAGACATGGCTTTCGCAGAAGAAAGTACTGCTACAATTGAAACAGCAGCAAGCACCTTTAAAACTCAAGTACAAGTTAATTCAGCAGTACTTACTCCTTACACATTCGCTCATGGTGAAGTAAAAGTAGGTACAGGTGGAAGTGGTGCATTAGTTAAGGTATTTGACATTCAAGATATAGATGTTTCATTTGCAACAAGTGCAGAATTACTCTATGCATTAGGTAGTCACTATGCACAAAATTCATTTAGAAAAGTATTTGATATTGGTGGTAGATTTAAAACAACTTTCAAAGACAGTGCATTATTACAATATGTTATTGATCAATCAATTATTCTTGCAGATGGATCACTTGAAACTGAAACATTAACAGGAACAGGTGGAGTTGGATTATCATTAAAATTCACAAATGGTAGTAAATCAATATTAATAGAATTTGGTGGAGTTTCACTAACTGATCACAGTACAAGTGGACTTGAGCCAAACGAAGTATTATATGAAGATGTCAGTTTCAAAGCAAAATCTTCTAGAATCACAGTAGATTCATCATAAGACTTATTAATAACCATAATTATTAATTTTTAATGACTTTAATACCAATTGATATTACTTACAATGGTAAACCTGCTGTGGTTGAATTTGAAGATTCACTTACATTCGGTGATACTGAAATGTTAATTGGTAACTCTGTTGACATTAGTGATGTTACAAAACCTAAAATTGACATACAAAGATATAGATTAAACTTACTAGTGTTAACAATTAAAAAAGCACCTTTTAAAATTGGTGATGTAACAACAATAAAAATGACAGATTCTAAAGTGATAAAATCAATACTAAAGGAGATAGTAAAAATACACCCTTTAACGACCTATATCGAGGACTGGATGGAAACATTCATGAGCTCACAGGATATGAACAATTTAGATATTCCATCTACTACCACTGTGCCACGCAATTCTGCTGGGACAAAGAAACAGTCGACAGGCAAGAAATAGACTATTTAAAGAAACTATTTGCCACTCATACTAAAATGATGAATGAGGCTTCTGGTAAAGGTCAAATGCCTCCAATGTCTAAAAATATGAGTAAAAACTTTAAATAGTAATTACGGTATTTATATATCATGACTGAAGCATCAGATAATAAATTAATGAAACGTTTTGATGAACTATTAGAGAAACTCATTAAAACTGTTGAGGGATTAAATGGTGTAACAGTAAATGGTATTTCTGTAATGGTAAAATCCATTGCACAGGAAAGTATGAGTATTGATACAAACAAAACCAAAAGGAAACAAATTGTAGCAGAACTAAAAATAAACAAAACTCAGTTAGATATGAAGGAAAAATTAAAAGGAGTAGATGAACACCTTGTCAGACTTAGACATAAATTAAATATGGATCAGGAAAGAGAACACGGTGAACAAGTAAGAAGAAATATTAGTTTAAGACGTAATATGGATAATTTTAATGAAGCATTAAGTAAAACAAAACAAGCAATAATGGGTGGAGCTGGTTTCCAATCAGCCCTAGGAACAACAGTTAAAAAGATGGCTGGTATGACTAGAGGTTATCAAGAACATGAGATTGCATTACAGCAACTAACAACAGCAGAAGAATCACTAGAGGATGCATTTGATAAATTAGCAGAAGCATTTCGTACTGGAGATGATGCAGATGTAACAAGAGCAGATAAAGAAGTTGACACTAAAATTGGTGAAGTTAGTAAAGCTGAAGATAGAGCAAGTGATACATACGATGATTCAAAAGAAACTCAAGGAAGATTTAAACCATTATTTGAAAAGTTATCAAAATTGGGAGATTTCCTAGGTAAGAAGGCAATTCCTATTGGAATAGGTGTCGGTGTTGCTGGTATATTTATGAGTATTATTGTAAAGGCTTTTAGTGCCTCCCCATTGTTTGCAGCAATGATGAAATTAATGAAGTTCATGGTTACTCTTATTCTCATGCCAATAGGTACGTTCTTTGGAGCTTTACTCAGACCTATACTAATCATGTTGCTTAGAAAATTCATAGTACCAATGTATTCAAAATGGATGCCTGCTGCAATAACAATGGGTACTGAACTAGGTGAGTGGATTGCATCTTGGAGTTGGGAGAGTTTTATGGAAGCAATAAACTCATTAAATCCATTTCACGAAACAGAAACTGAAGCAGAAAAAGCTGCAAGATTAGAAGCTGAAAAGAAAGAAGCTGAACGAATTGCAAAAGAAGGTACTGAGGGGACAACCACTCCAGATGGTAACTACCAAGTAACTGAACAATCAGATTTGGATTTTATTCAGTTTACTAAAGACCTTAAAGCTTTGTGGGAATTAATAAAAAATCCAGCAGGTGATACAGAAAAAACAATTAACGTAGATACAGGTGAGATTACAGTCAATCAGTCTACTTTAGTGCCAAGCACTATATTTACCTCTATAGAGGATTTTGTTAAAAAAACTATCAAAGACAACCCAGATGGTGGAGTAGTAAAAGATGATGCATATTATGATAGTTTAAATGATCCGAACATTAACCCTAATAAATTTAATGCAAATGGAGAAACGGAATATGATCCACATGATCCTGCAAATAACAGATTAGGTGAAACTGAAGCAGATAGAAAATATCAAGAGGCAAGGGAAGAATTGGCTAGATTAGAAAAAGAAGAATTAGACAGAAAATTGATACTTGCAAATGATCAAGCTATATTGGATGCAAAACTAGCAAAAATTGAAAGAGATAAACATGTCAAACAAGCAGCAGAGAAGGCAGCAGAAAGAGCCGCAGCAGCAGCAGCCGCAGTAGAGCGTGCAAAAGAAGTAGCCAAAACATTGGCACGTTCTAATGCCATATTTGCATCACATGGTACTGGTGAAAATTCAAATTTTTCAAATAGCAACGGTCAATACAGTTCATCTAACAATGGACAGACAGGTAATACTCCTGAAAGAGGAGCACAGACATTAGATGGAAGAGGTAGATTATCTAGTGGAGCATATGCAAATAGAGGAATCAGTGAAGGAGCATATGAAAAAGCAAGTGCACCTAGAGGTCATGTTAATACTTCTGCATCAAATAAAAGTAATTTGAAACCAGAAACAGTAGCTTTATTCAAAGCTATGGGTATTTCAGGATATGCACAAGGATTTGATGGAATGATTAATTCTCCTACATTGTTTATGGCAGGAGAGGCAGGAGCAGAACATGTAAAGGTAACACCTAGTAGTCAAGGTGGTGGTGGTAGTGGAGGTAGTAACATTACAGTAAACATACAAAATATGAACGCAGGTGATGATGACTTGAGAAAACTAAAGAAAACTATATTAGAAGTAATACAGCAATCATCTGCTAACAGAGGAAGATTATGACAGAAATATACTTGGTAAAAACAGGAGGTACTGAAGAAGGCAGGGTATATCAAATATCCAACATTAATAATTTTAACTGGTCAGTAGAAACACCTGTTACGCCAATGCCATTGCCTGAAGACTCACACGAAGAAAACATATTGGTAAAGATGGAAGGCAATACAGCAAAGATTGATGTTTCTTGGACAATGAGTGAGGGTGCATATTTTGGAGAATTAAACAGTAGTAATGTATTTGTACCTGATAATAGTCTAACTTCTTTGGAACAAATTAACGAATTTAAAACATTTGCTCCTATATCAATCGGTGATTCGTTTGCTATTAAAATTATTGATCAAGATGCAAATCCTAAAGTAGTATTGAATGATAATGGAACTTTAAATAATATTAGTTTTAGTGTAAGTGGAGGTTCTCCTATAGTTTGGAATGTAAACTGTTCATTTTATGTAGGAAATGTTGTCGCTTCTTTGGAAGCAGATATTCCTTCTTCACCTACAAGTGTTGTGCTATCTAATAGTAGTTCAGTTACTGGATTTGACTTTGTTGTTACACCATATGACGGATATGCAACAGAGCCTACTGCTGGAACTGCTTCTGCTGTAACAGGTGTAAGGCTTAAATATAAAGTAAAAGGTGGAACATGGGTTTATGAAACTATATTAGCAAGTGCTTCAAATTTAAGTAAAAATGGTACTACAGGTAAATGGGAAGGTAATAAGACAGTTACTGCTGGAAAATATACAGTAAACATAGCTGAAGTAAATGGTTATAGTGAGGATGCAAATTTGTATAGTTATAAGAGAGGTGCAACTTCTACAACTTCAATAGTAACGGTGACATAGAAATATGCCTAACATAAAAGCTGTAGTGATCAGAAGACCTACACCATTTGACGGATCTGGGAATACAGCTTATATAACAGGAATGACTAATAGAATAATGACTACTCCAAAAAGAGTAAATGTTGTACAAGAAGGACTAAGGGCATCTGACAATATGTCAATGACATTATCTGCCGAACATGATGTTCAACAAAATGATGAAATATATTATATTCAGGATTTTTTAGATACATCAAGTCTTAAGGCTGTATGGAATTTTTATGGTGGATTTAGGGATGAAAGTGGATATGAACATGATGATGTACTAGATTCTAATGATGAACATGTTATGCCTAACTGTGTTGATTCTACTGTATCAAGTGATACTGATATGGATTCTCGTTACAAGGGTTATTATAAATTTAAAATAAATGCTTTGTCATCATCAAAAACAAGCGTAGAGATAATAAAACAGTTTAAGAATAATAATACAACTTCATCAAAAATACCAGTAATGGATATGTCAGGTGATTTTGATATGATTTTTCATTTTAAATCATTGACAAACAGTAGCAGTTACAACAATATGTGTATATTTGATAACTATGATCATGCAACGTCAGGTGGAAAAGGATTAAAAGTAAACATAAATTCAAACAGTAATACTATAACCATAACAGCAGATGATGGTACAACTGAAAAAATCATGGTTGCATCTAGTGTACCTACATATAATGTTATTACATTTGTAAGAATAAAAAGAGAAAGTGGCGTGTTTAAGTTATATTTAGATGGTGTTGAAAAATCATTGACAAACAGTACTCTTGCTGGTAATCTTAATAATAATGTAAATATACATTTGTTTAAGGAAAAAAATGAAAGTACTGGTGCTTATTCCAATGGTTTTTTTGGAATACCCATACAGTTTAGATTCTATACTGGTTCATTGCCTGACAGTGAAGTAAAAAAATTACGAATGGCAAAACCTGTAAATACTACAATGAAATTTGGTGGAAAAATTTGGAAAATTGATCAAGGTTCAGGTGGTAAAAAATTGTCATGTGCAAGTCATTCAAGAGAACTTTTAGGTACTAATTTCAGTCAATGGAATTACAGTAATGTTCCTACAGACAATGCTATTGGATATGGTAATTACGTTGGTTCAAGAGTATATAATTTATACCAAAAAGGAATTACAACATTACAGAGAATAAGAATGGATGCAATACTTGAGGATATATTAAAATTTATTCCAGTAGCAGCTGGTGCGTATTCCTACTTTGCAGATGAACCTAGTACTACTTTTGTTGGTGATTTTTTGGCAGAAGGTTCACTTTTAGATATTATTAAAGTTATGATGCAATGTGATACTACTAAACATATGTTTGTTGTAACTCCTAGAAAAATATTATTTATTAATGAAGAAGTTGTAACCAATAATGTAATTAGTGAACATAATTATGATATTATAAGTTCAGGTAAAGATGACACTGGAACATGTAATTCGATAGTTGTACATGGCAGAAAACAAATATACACTGAAACAAAAACACTTTCAAATCTAGCTAGTAGTGCAAGATATACTTGGACAGCTAAACAGCAATGGACAGCACCAGATGGATATTATCCAGTTATTGAAAGAGCAGTTAAAGTTACAAGGGATGGAACTGAAATATTTGCTCAGCCAAATAAAAATATTAATGGTTACTGGCAAGGTACTGGAAGTGATGTTTCATATACTGATAACACATATATTATAAATACTGATAACACTATGCAGTTTTGGAATCAAGATGATGCAAATTCACATACTTATATTGTAATATATGAATACACTTACACATATTCATTAAATTTGGTTACACAGAGTGGAGTTATATGGGCTTCAACTCAACATAAATTAGATTATGGTTCAACTCTTGCTATTGGTATATATCACAGAAACATACATGTCCCACAACTTTACAATGGTCTTGATGTTGCGACTTTTAAAAACAATTATATAAGTGAAAATAAAACTATAAATACAAGACTTAGAGCAAAAACTTCAACTTTGATAAACAGTCTAACAGTTGGTCAAAAAGTAAGATATACTAACAGGGATGGGGTTACTACAGATCAAATTGTACGATATATAGAATATTCATACCCTGATGGCAATACTACTATAGAATTAGGTGAGTATATGTTTAGTGGATTTGATGTAGAAAAACAAACAGTTGAGTCATTAAGGGTATTAGATCAAACTACAAGTGTTTCTAAATACTAGTAATAAAAATCTTTATATACTTAATCACAATATGTTAGATATGTTCTGGAGCAAAACCCCACAAACTAATAATATTAATCCTAAACTTAATATCTGTGTTGTTAAGACCGATGAAAACGGTAATAAGACATGGCTTTATGGTCAAAATCAAGTTACCAATGATGGTGATATATACTATGCTACAAGAGCAGGTGTAAACCCAACATCCCAAGTACTCCCAGATCCTAACTTTTTCGATGCAGCATGTGTTCTTCAAAACCCTTCTAGTGCAGATTCAATAGCAAAAGCAGATACTTATGCAAATGTCAGTTCTCCAATAGTTACAACTGGAGCAGTACAAGACGTTGAGAGTGGATTCCCAAAAGTAAACGATACAACTACAGAAAATACTGGTAAAGATGTAGATGCAGTAACATACAAATTTACATGGACTACAGCACAAATTAATACCAGTTCAGGAAATGCAATTACTGGTGGATGTATTATTGACAGTGGTGATGCATCAGGTGACAGTGTTACAGCAGGTTCAAAAATACTAACACATTGGAACTTTGTAAGCCCATCTTCATTCCATAAAACAAATACTGATACATTGACACTCTATGTAAATCACACGATGAGTGGTCAAGCATAATGAGTATTAAAAATTTATTTCGCTTATTAGACAGAATTAATCTGAGAGAAACAGGCAGTACTGGTCTTGATACCAAGATATTGTTTGAAGAATCTACTCCATTTTTTCTAAAGAGTTCTACTGGTAAAACAGTAATAGGTAGGTAACACATGGCACGAAAGGGCTATGGTCGTAATAGTACACTAGTAAACACAACCACTCACGCAGATGATGGTACTTCTCCAGTAGGTTCTAATGAATGGAATGAGAATCCAAAGACAGACGGTATATTTGGACTAACAAAAAGTACTCAAGCAATATCAAGTAATGACATAGATGTTACAGATTCATATGTTGAAGTAACAAATACAGGAGACATTTACACATTATCAGCAGTAACAACTTCATTACCATCATCTAACTATCCTAGTGATTCAACTTCTTCTATCTCAGAAGGAGATTTAATATACGTTGTAAAAGCTGCTGGACTAGGAACAGTTAATCTTAAACATCAAAACGGTGGTGCAGGAGCAGGTAAAATCACCACATTAACAGCAGGTGATAAAGCATTAAGTGCAACAGTACCAACAATCTTAATGGCTAGAATTATCGGTTCAGTCTTAGAATGGGTAGAATACGGTGGTGGTGCAGTAGCAGATTCATCAATCACATCAACAAAAATTGCAAACGATACAATACTAAATGAAGATATTAACTCATCAGCAAACATAGCACTTTCAAAATTAGCCTCAGATCCTCTAGCAAGAGCAGGTCATACAGGTACTCAGGCAGCAAGTACAATTTCTGACTTTGATACAGAGGTTGCAAACAATACAGCAGTGACAGCAAATACGGCAAAAATATCTTATTCTACAGCAGCATCAAATGCAGTGGCAGCAAACACGGCAAAGACTGGAATTACAAGTGGACAGACAAGTGCCATTACCGCAAACACAGCAAAGACTGGAATTACAAGTGGACAGGCAAGTGCCATTACCGCAAACACAGGATTGTTAGCCGCAACAGCAGGTACGGTAACTGCATCAAAGGCACTCATTGTGGATGCAAGTAAAGATCTTACTGGCATTAATAATTTAACAGTTGCAGGTGATTTAACAGTAAACGGAACTAATACTATCATTAACAGTACAACATTAACAGTAGATGATAAAAACATTGAAATGGGAAGTGTTGCAAGTCCAAGTGATACGACAGCAGATGGTGGTGGTATTACACTAAAGGGTGCAACAGATAAAACTATTCTATGGGACAATGCTAATGATAACTTTACATCATCAGAACACGTTAATATTGCAAGTGGTAAATCATTCAAAGTAAACAACACAGCATTAAAAGATGTAACTGAAACATTAACAGGTAAAAGCATAGTAGCATCACAATTAACAGGAACAATAGCAGATTCTAGAATGCCTGATTTAACTGGAGAGGTTACAACAGTAGCAGGTGCAGTAGCAACTACTATAATAGATAATGTTATTGATGAAGCAAATCTTAAAGTAAATAACAGTCCTACAGATGGATATGTGTTAAAAGCATTAGCAAGTGCTAGTGGTGGATTAACATGGGGAACAGGTGGTGGTGGAGCTCATACTGAACAAGACTTTACAGTTCAATCAGCTCATGCCGCTGATCCTTCTTCTTCAGTAGCAACATTATATGTTAAAACAATTGACACTAATAATGAAGGTCTTTTCATAAAGATGAAGAAAAACGGAAGTATTATATACGTACAGGTAGGATAACCTCCATGACTATTACATATCACGCAGGTAGAAGAATACAAGGATTATCATCTGATTTATCATCAACAGCAATTCAAGGTTATGCAGGTGGAGAGACACCTAATCCAACTGGTACAGGATCAGGAGCAGGTGGCGGAGGAGCTGGTGCAATAGGTGCAACACCTACTGGAAACGTTGGTGGAGCTGGTGGAATTGGATTATCATCTTCAATTACTGGATCTGCTGTAACTAGAGCTGGAGGCGGTGGTGGCGGTGGAAATTCTGGACAAGGTGCAGGTGGTTCAGGTATCGGTGGAGCTGGTGGTAATTCTGGTGGTAATGCCACAGGTTACGGTTCAGGTGGCGGTGGCGGATCTAATCCAGGCAACGGAGGTTCAGGTAGTAATGGAATTGTTATTATAAGATTTACAACAAGTGGAAACGGATATTCTCAAGCAGGTGGTACTGTAGATTCATCAACGGTATCAGGTCAAACTATCATTTCATGGACAGCAACATCAGGAACAAGAACATTTACTCCAACATCAACATTTAACGTACAATATTTAATTTTAGCAGGTGGAGCTGGAGGAGCTTCTCATTATTGGGCAGGTGGCGGAGGAGCAGGTGGTTACTTAACTGGAACAGATAAAGAAGTAACAGCACAAGCATACACTATCGTAGTTGGTGCTGGTGGAGCAGTTCAATCAACAAATCATACAGCAGGTAACAATGGCTCTGATTCATCTGCTTTAGGTCTTACCTCTATCGGAGGCGGTGGTGGAGGAACAAATGCGGCAAGTGGAAATAATGGAGGTTCAGGTGGAGGATGTGGTGGAGGAGGAGGAGCAATATCTGGTGGAACAGGAACTACTACCGTAACTGATCTTAAACCAACTAACGTACAAGTAGGAAGTAGAATAGAAGAAACCGATACAAGAAAGATTTACTATAAAGATGATATTGACTGGAAAAAACTAGACGGTGCAGAAGCAACTAACTACAGGTCAGAGTCATGGTATGAACAACTCTCAGGAGAGACTCCATAATGGCTTACAAACAGCATTTCATAGAGTGGTTTTCAGGTAAACAACTTCCTAGTTATTGGACTAAGGTAGATATTTCAGGAACTAATACTTTCGCTATGGTAGATAGTGTAGACGGTGGGTTTCAAATCACATCTGGTTCAGGAGCATATAATCGTGCATCTATTTGGTTTAATGGTAAAAATCAGTACGCACATGACGGTTCAACAGTAATCGCAGTATCTAAATTTGATAATTCAGCAAATAGAACTTTTGTAGGATTATCTGATATAGCTGATATAGCTGGCGTAAATGATAATTTTGCCACTTTTAGTATGCTTACAACTAATACATATTTTTCATTAAGAACAGGAGATGATACAACACAAACACTTACAGAAACCGACATAACATTAGACACTTCATATCATTGTTCTAAAGTTGAATGTGGTTCATCAGATATTAAACTCACATTAGACGGACAGTTAAAAGCCACTAAAACTACCAACAGACCTATTGCAAAAATGTGTCCTACTTTTCACATGGGTACTCTAAACAGTTCGACAGCTATCTCAAGCATTAGATACATGGAGGCATATAACACATGACCAAATCAATCTATGACCAACTAAACGCAAATGGTACAATAGCCAAGCAACGATTCGTTGAGAACTTTAGTGGAGATGCACTTGATACTGATAGATGGTCAGCTATTGGTGGTGGTAATGGAACACCAACTTTCGCTATGGCAGATGAAATAGACGGTGGATTTAAAGTAACAGCAGCAGCACAAGATAATGGAGATGCAGGTCTTGGCTCTAATGGTACTTGGGATGGGTATAACATTAGACACTTCAGTCCAACTGGATCAGTTTACATTGATGTTTTTAAAAATAACACAGCAGTTTCCACAGCCAAAAGTATATGTCATGGATTTGGAGAAAAGATTAGGGGAGATAGTGGTGGTAATAATTCAGCTTTGTTTCGTACAGATACTAGACAGACAGTAAAATTTAGAGTAAGAATATGTTCGGGAGCTGGAAGTCAAGCCAATGATGCAGACACTTCTATGACAGCAGACCTAAATTGGCACAGTTACAAAATAGAATGTGATTCAACATACAAGTTTTCCATTGACGGTGTTTTGGAATATACTTCGCCTACAACAAATTTACCTACAGGTGCTATGGCTCCAATTAGTGGAATACAAGGATCATCATCTGCAACTGCACCAAGTTATTCGATAAAATATGTGGAGTGTTACAACACATAATGGCTTTCCCATCTGTCTATGAAATGACGAACCCTCTTACTACCGTAAGGAAGCAACACTTTTGGGAATACTTTAGCGGTGCTAATTTACCATATACACAAGAGGCAACTACAGATACTATACAAAATACTTACAATGATGATTCAGGTATAGGTGGAGCAACAGGTGGATGGGGTACAAGATTTAATGCAGGTCACGCACTTGTAGGTAGAGAGATACAATCAATCACAGTAAGTATTAAGATAACTGGAACACTTAACGTAATTGATATGACAGCAAGAATATATGGTTCAACTAAGGCAACGCTTAGAGCAACATCAACAGCAATATCATCAGCAGGTCTTAATACAAGTTATCAAACTAAGACATTCACTTTCCCAGTAGGATCAAGAGGAACAATACAAGCAGGGGATCATATTATGATAGTAACGGATAGTTTAATTTCATCTGGTAATTTCCAGTGTCAGATTAAAAGTGGTGGTGGATCTAACACACACTTTACAACATGGCAAGGGCTAGCAAATTCATTTACTGAACAAACAAACAGAGAGTTATGGTATAATCCAATAGTGTCATCGCCACCATCTACTAGTATTAGATGGAGAGAAAATAATATTGCAGGAACTTGTACTAGAGGAATGGATGATGCTGTTGACGGTGGTTATAAATTAATTGCACCAGCAACAGGGTATGCAAGAGGAACAATAGACTTTGATCAATCAGCACTAGATGTAGGAAAAGTTAGACAGTTTAACTCTGATGGCTCTGTGAATGTATTCGTAATGTCACATACCAAAGGTGGTTCAACAGGTGCTAGAGTTGTTTGTGGATTAATTACTGGTACTGATTTTTATGGAAATGGAACATCAAGGTCAGCAGTAGTAACAACTGACACGACAACAAAATATATGCACTCTAATGGAAGTGCAGGTGCTAATGAAACAGATTTAACTATTACCCCAGATGGAAACTTTCATAGTTATAAAATTGTTAATACTGGAACAACAAACAGTTGTAGTGTTGACGGTGTATTATCAGGAAATGGATACGTTGCAACATCAACAAATGTTCCAACATCAAGTAAAATGCAACCAAATTTCCAAGTATATGTTGGTAACGCAGGTAGTGCAGGAACAGCACAAGGAAACATCAGATATTATGAGGCGTATAATACATAATGAATACTAACAAGATAAAGAAGGTAAGCGTAAAGTTTCCTAACTTTGTATCAAAAGATTCAGTAGAGTATGAGGGGAAAAGAATTGTGTTAAAACTTCCACAGATACAAGATGTAAACAACAGAATGTATAGTGAACTGTTCTCAGGGGATTCAGGTATGCAAGTAGGTGCAAGAAATCTCCCAAGAATTGAGGGCTTCAACTGCACATGGAGAAATGACGAGAAGAACCCACAGTTTACCATAGCCCAATTTACCTTTGCAAGTGGAGAGGAAAAGAAGGTGTCTAAAATCATAGAGAAATACGGGGGAACGGTAATAGAGTCAAGGGCAGATCTTAACCAATGGCAGTTTGATGAGACTAACCTTAGTGGAAATACTTATCAAGTAGAAAATGTCAATGAAACATTGGGGAGAATGGTATGAGTCAAGAATTTAAAGATCATATGAAAGCAGGAGAAGAATACACATGTGATAAGTGTCAGGAAAAAAAACTTAATTCTAATGAATACGACCAATATATAAGATTTCAATATCATTATTGTGCACCATGTTGGAATTATATACACCTAAAGAAAGGTACTTGTGACTCTTGTGGAAGTAGTATGACCAATAGAAGTGAAGAATACAGTATATTTATAACATGTGGATGTGGAAAAGAGGTTGAACTATTATGACAGAATGGCTAGCTGGTAACAGAATCATAGGAACTAACGCAGAACGTACAACTACCACAGGAATAGGTAATTCTGTAAGTGGTTGGAAAGAATTAGGAAGAAAAGTTGTAGGTACAGCAGGAAAAACAATAGACGTATCTGGGTTGGATAATAAAAGATATTATATGATTCTTACAGATGCTCAAGTTACAGGTGGAACTATGCAAATGAATCATAGAATAGGTACAGGATCTTATGAAAATAGTGGATATTCTCACAGAAGAAGTGATAACGGTGGAACTGATGCAACTGTAAATACTGCTAGTGAGATGGCTATGGAAAATTTAACATCAGCATATCCTAGATTTACAGTTTCATATCTTTCAAATACAGCAGGTAAAGAAAAACTAAACATTGGTACTCTTGTTGCTGATGATAGTGGAGCTCCTGAACGTTCACAATGCGTAAATAAATGGACAGGTACAACTGATGTTAATCAAATACAGGCATTTACGGAAGCAACAGGAAACTTTGCAGTTGGTGCAGAACTTGTTATACTAGGATGGGATGAAGATGATACTCATACTGATAATTTCTGGGAAGAACTGGCTAGTGCTGATGTAACTTCATCAGGTATTGATGTTAGTTTTACTGCTAAAAAATATCTTATGGTTCAATATCAATGTACGTTAGCAACATGGAATAGTAATGCTTTTGGAATGAGATTTAATGGTGGAACCTCAGGTTATTCTAGAAGATTTTCTCAAAATGGTGTAGTTGTAACTCCTGCAAACAATCAAAATATGATAAGTTTAATTTATAGTGGAAATAAAAAGCTCTTCGGTACTGCG
>Ga0308009_10000652_pt1 | contig 23755 bp, 25 predicted proteins | sample Neamet127_FD_203134 | JGI IMG/M metagenome (GOLD analysis project Ga0308009, IMG submission 203134) | Marine microbial communities from water near the shore, Antarctic Ocean - #127 | ecosystem: Environmental > Aquatic > Marine > Unclassified | place: Southern Ocean | collected 2014-07-24
ACAACAGCCTGATCAGGGACGCATCTTCCATCCGCGCCACGAGAGTGGCTGCGGCGTAGGTTTCCCGTTCGACATGGCCCACAGCACGATATCCGGGGATGGCGATGGCAAGACCGAGATCGAGCCCGCCCGCGCCGGAGCAGAGCGAGAGGCCGAAGAGGCATGCGTCTCCGGCTCCGGAAGCGTCTCCGGAGGAAGGTAGAGCCACGTCATGCATGTCACGCGGCGGTCTTGCGCTTTCGCGCGGGTTCGGGGGCGGTGTCCGTAGCCGGGGGATCGGCCGGGGGTGCGGCGTCGTCGCCCAGCCGCTCGGTCCTCACCTGCGCGAACGTCCGTCCATCGCCGTCCAGGATCGCGTCGCGCCCGGTCTCGGCCTGCCAGCGTTCCACGGCGACGTCGACATAGGCGGGGCTGATTTCCATTGCGAAGACGCGGCGGCCGTTGGCCTCGCCCGCCATGATCTGCGAGCCGGAGCCCGAGAACGGTTCGTAGCAGAGGCCGCCCCGAGCGACGTGCTGGCGCATCGGGATGCCGAAGGCGTCGAGCGGTTTCGGTGTCGGATGGTCGGGGCGCTCGTCCTTGGCGAAGGACGGCATCTCCCAGGTCGAGGCCAGCGTCTGCTCGGCGACCTTCGGCGGGCGGTTCGGTCGGCGCCAGCCCATGAAGCAGGGCTCGTGCTTCCACAGGTAATGCGAGCGGGTCAGCACCCCGCGGTCCTTCACCCAGATGATCTGCTGGTGGACGAAGGCGCCGGCCTTTTCCCAGCAGGCCTCCAGCATCGCCTGGCGGCGCGAGGCGTGCCAGCAGTACCAGGCGGCATCCTCGGTGATGGCCTCGGCGACGGCCGCCGAGATGAAGCCGTCATAGAGCTCCGCGCCCTGCGAACTGTCGTCCCATGTCGTCCCGTAGGACGCGGACCAATCCTTGTTGCGGGTCGGATGGTTCGAGCCGTCATAGTCCACCAGATACGGCGGGTCGGTGGCGAACAGGATCGCCCGCTCGCCGTTCATCAGGCGGCGCACATCGGCAACGCTGGTGCTGTCGCCACACAGCAGGCGGTGATCGCCGAGGATCCAGAGATCGCCCGTCCGCGAAGCCGGGTTGCGCGGCGGCTCGGGGATGGTCACCGGCGGCACGGAGCCCCCGGCGCCACCTTCTTCACCGTCGTCTTCCGCGACGTAGGCCAGCAGCTTGTCCAACTCGCCGTCGGAGAAGCCGACCAGCGACAGGTCGAAGTCGTCGGCCAGCAGGTCGTTCAGTTCCGCCGACAGCAGCGCCTCGTCCCAGGTGCCGAGTTCGGTCAGCTTGTTGTCCGCAATGCGATATGCCCGGCGCTGCGCCTCGGTCAGGTGCCCAAGCACGATCACCGGCGCCTCGGTCAGCCCGAGCTGCGTTGCGGCCAGCACACGCCCATGCCCGGCGATCAGCTCCCCGTCCTCGCCGACGAGGCACGGCACGGTCCAGCCGAACTCGGCCATGCTGGCGGCGATCTTCGCGACCTGGTCCGCGCCATGCGCCTTCGCGTTCTTCGCGTAGGGCTGGAGGCGCGACAGCGGCCACGTCTCGATCGCGTCCGGGGCGAAGCTCAGCGTCATGGTGGGCAAGGTTCCTTGGGGCGGGTGGATGCCGGTGGCTTCCGGACTCCGGATGCCGGGCCGGACTCCAAGCGGGGTCCAGCGGCCACCAGCGGTGTCCGGTTGGAAGGTCAGCGTTCATTGGCGTTTGCGCGGGGCGTGAGTGGGTCCGGCTTCCGGGTGGCTTCCCAAAAATCCGGCCCTGTCGCTGGCGATGTCCCGCGCTTCGCCCGCCAGCATACGAATATCGCCCGGAAGGAACCGGAAATCAGTGGGTTAGCGGGATGGACCCCGGTTGGACCCCGCCCGGACTCTGGAAGCCAGCGGGGTATCCACCTCGGGATCAGCCCCGCTTCGCTCGAGCGCACGACCCCGAGCATATCGCCATGGATACCGTCAGAAGGGCGCTTCGTCTCGCCGTCCGGTGTCTCGCCGGAAATTGTCTTGCGAGACTGATCAGGCTTGACAGCCGTGGTTCGCCTTGCTCTGCGACGTCCCTCATGCGGGCAACTGGTTCGATACCCGAAGTTGCTCCAACGCAATGGCAACCAGCCGTTGATCGAAGATCTTCAGCTTGCGCAGCCCTGCCGCTTCTCCGCCCGCCCAGCCCTTGAGACCTTGCATGACACCTTCCACGGTCGGATCGATATCGTCGTGCTGCATCATCCAATCAACGGTCGCCAGAAGTTCCATGCCGAGGGGCGACTCGAAGCCATCAATGGTCGCCGAAGCCCACTCCAATACGCGCGAGAACTGCTTCCCTTCCCCGGAATTCAGGTATGCTTGCACTCGGTCGTACTTGGCGTCGTCAAACCAAATGAGGTCCAGCGGATCGGCGTCCGAGAGCCGCTTGTCGCAGCGAAGATAACTGCCATCGAGGCTATCGAGCAGCTTCGTCAGGTTGTGCGAATAGGGCCCGTACTTGTGGGCTTGGAACCTGAAATTGAGTGCCTCCGTCAATCCAAACCGCGTTACACCACGCTCGAGGAACCAACCCAACTTCTGCACTTCGAGAATCGAGCACTCGATCCCCAATAGAGCATAACGACGTACCATCTCCGCCACCAAAGCACGGGCCGGGGTCAGCTTCCCGACTCCGGTACGTTTGGCGACGTTCTGGTACTTCACAGTCGGCTCGTAGACTAGGACGTTGACACCGTCGAGTTTGCCCAATGCCGCCTCGATCAGTGGACGAACGTCCTGCCAAATGAGTCCACCATTCCCACAGCCAAGTGGAGGGATCGCAATTGAACGAATGTTCTTGTCGCGAATTACGCGGACAAGATCTCTCAATCCTTCCTCAACCCATTCTATTTGGGTCTTCACACGCCAATGGGTCTTCGTCGGAAAATTGATGATCCAGTGCGGCCCGAAGAGTTCTTTGTTCTCGGTAACGAACATCTTGCCAATTTTAACTTCGCCGGCGTCGCAAGCGCGCGCATAGGCTTCGAAGTTGCGGGGGAACTGCTCCTTGAACATCAGAGCAATCCCCTTGCCCATGATTCCGACGGTGTTGACAGTGTTCACCACTGCGTCAACGTCGGCCTCCAGCAGATTTCCTTGCGTGTAAGTTACCATCAGAAATACCAGCCAGGTTGTGCTACGACCTTGAGTTCGAGCCCAACCTCCTCCCGTTGACGTTCGAGTGTTCTTTTTTCGTTCTCACCCAGGCAGACTATGCCTGCAAGGTGCTCCACTGGCAAGTGCCTGTGTACGAGCGCCTCAGCCTGGTAGCGATCGGTCTTCTCAGGGTCATCGACGTCACGCTTGAAGTCCCTGCGTTGAAGGATTCCCCAGTCGATCTTGTCCAGATCGTCGAGCGAGGTGAAGAACTGCGCGGTCTGAAGATAAGCGTGCCGATCCGAGAACACGGTTGCAAGGCCGCGATCTGCCAACCCTCGGAGCGACGACACCATGATCACAATCTCAGCATTCGGGAACTGCCGTATCCCCCCGTAACCCGTCTTGATATTGTACATCATCATTGAAAAGGGCGTGAAGTAGAACGGGATATAATCCGCCAGCGTCCCGCCCGGCTGCACGGGCACATTCCTTGCCGTCCGGCGCTGAATCAGTTCGAGGTTCCCAATTCGCACAAAATCGGGATCCTGAACGTCGGAATTCTTGCAATGCAGCCCATGTCTGAGGATCCACGGCACATTGTTGATGTGCGTGATCCTGAAGATCAGGGCTTTCTCGGCGGTCAGGTTGTTGGCCATGTCATGTTGTCAATACAGTTCGAGCAGTGTCCCCTCAAGATGGTCTATGACGCCCAGCTGCGTCCATCACGAATTCCATCGACCGCTTCGTCGGCACGCGTTTGCCGTTCAACCGCCAGACGATGACCGCGATGCCATACTGCCAGCGCCGGTTGGCGGTGGCGCGGCTGATGCCCAATTCCCAGCAGATCGGCTTCCAAGGCTTGCGGTTCGCCCGGAGCCACACAAGGCGAGCGTCTGCCGGGTCCAGCCAGCGCAACCACAGCAGCGCGTCATCGGCTTGGGTGATGTCGCGCGGGCCCGGCTTCGGCCGCCGCATCCGAGGTTCCTGGCCGACCTGATCGGCGAAGCTGTGGAAATACTCGGGCCACGCGTTGAAGTAGCCTTGGGGCTTCACCTCGGGCAGCGACCGGAAAACGTCGGCCGCGCTCTCAAGGCGCGTTTCGACCATGGCTGGGGTCCAATCACCCATTGGCCGTCTCCCTTGGCTCGACACGCGGGCCGTAGAGTTTTTCGCCCAGCTGACGGACCAGTTCCTGCTCCGGCCAGGTGAGGCGCGGGTCGTTGATGGACACGGCCAACAGCCCATGGTCGTGCCAGCCGTCCTGCTTGACGCGATCTGGATCACGGCGCGTACCACCGTAGCCTCGGGGATACCACCTCACGCGACACCCCCGTTCGTTTCGATGGCCCAATGCAGGATGGCGATGGCATCCGCCTCGTTGTCATCGGCGGGGCTGAACCCGCGCTCCTGCGCAGCCGCAATCATCGCCACCTTGTCGGCGTTACCCTTCCCGGTGGCATGGCGCTTGATGGTGCCGACCGGAACACCCTCATAGGGAATGCCGCGGAGTTCGGCCCACGCAGTGAGAGTGGCCATCAGACCGCCATAGACATGGGCAGCGTCGGTACCGACATGGCGGCGGACTTCCTCGAACCAGATCGCGGCGATGGGGCCTGAGAGCCGGTCGATCTCCGTCAGCCAGTTGGTAAAGCGGAGATATCGCATACCGCCGCCGTCGAAACGGCCGGGGCGAAAGGACGTCGTGCCGCTGGTGATCAGGCCGTCATGGCCGCGGATCGCCCAGCCTGTCGTCGTCCCGAGGTCGAGGGCAAGGATGCAGGACGCGAAAAGGCACCCCGGTTCGAGGTGCAGGTCGGCTGTCTCGGTCGTCGGCGTCATGTTGAAGGCTCACATCAATCGTGGGCCTTCGGCTTTGGTCATTGGCAGGGAATCATGCCATGCGCGCCCTTTCAAGAAAAATGCGCCTGAACACGCCTCTGTCCCACCTGGTCGTGGGGTGTCCCACTTGCCGATCAAAGTGGGACGCCAGATTTTCCTTTCAAAACAAGGCGTGTCCCACCTGTCCCACTTGTCCCACCTTTTTCCCTACGTCGCATGAGGAAGAATGAGGTCGGCCGGGACACGTACGCTCCATATAAGAAAGAGAGAAGTTGGCGGTCCAAGTGGGACAGGTGGGACAGGATTGATTTCAAATGGTTTTTTCCGTCCTACCTTGCGCTTGAAGTGGGACACGCCGCGAAGTGGGACAGCGGCCAAACGAAAAGGGGCACCCGGATGGATGCCCCTTCGGTGCCTGACACTGCCATCGCGATGTCAGCCGCACTGCGATCTGCGGTAGCGCCATTCGCGGGTCGCGCCCGTGCCGCTGCGGTATCGCTCCCAATCCCGCGACTTCAGCCAGGCCCCCACGCGCATCTGGTCGCCCTTGGTCCATTTCGCGGGCTCGATGCCGAGCGCGCCTTCGAGGATTTCGCCCACCGACACATCGCGGATCGGCTCGGGACGTTCGAATTCTTCATCCTGCCAATCATCCCAGCCGGCGTGACCGCGATTGACGCTGCGGGTGTCGTGGGTCAGCCAGCGGTCGATACGGGCGTCCCAGGCATCGGCCTGATAGCGCGCCTCCTGCGCGGCGGCGGCTTCGGCAAGCAGCGCCGGATCGTCAAGCCACCAGATCGCGCCTTCGCGGAAGCGATGGACGGCTTCGGCCCAGATCTGACCACGGTCGCGGGCCAGCGCCGCGATGTCGATGGTGCCGCAGCGTAGCGGCCAGAATCGGCGATTGCCGGTTTCATCGCGCAGATAGGTGTCGGGGTTCACAGTGCCAGCGAACACGCACTGGCGCGGCACCTCGACGGTATAGCGGCCATAGGGCGGGCGGAAGCGGTCGGTGGTGCGGGTCAGGAAGGCCTTGATGCGCGAGACCTCGGCCCGGCCGATGGCGTCGAGCTCGGCGATTTCCACGATCCAGACGCCCTGCATGTGAATGGCCGCGTCCTTGGACCCAAGCTCGGGCAATTCGTCGGTGAACCAGTCCTCGCCCGCGAGCACCTTGATCGCGGTGGATTTGCGCGCGCCCTGCGGCCCTTCGAGGATCAGCATGTGATCGGCCTTCACCCCGGGCCGGTAGATCCGGGCCACGGCAGAGATCAGCCAGAGCGCGCCGATGGTGTGATGGAAGGATGTCGGCGCTGCACCGAGGTAGGTGCTGGTCCAGGTCTCGATCCGGGGCGTGCCGTCCCATTTCAGGGTGTCGAGCCAGTCGCGAACCGGATGGATGCGCATGTCGCGGGCCACCGCGCCGACACCACGGCCGACAACCATCGGGGCGACGTTGAGCCCGCGCAATTGCAGCCATTCGGCGGTGCGCACATCGTCGGCATCGTCCCAGGGGCGCGGAAAGCGGATGGCCGGGTCATCCCAGGGCAGCGGCTGGCGCACCACGATGGATTGGGCGAACTCGTCGAAGGCCAGGAGACCGGCAAAGACCGGATCCGAGGACAGGGCGATGATCACATTGGCCTCGTTGCGCTCGGGCGTGCCGGACAGATCCTGACACAGCCGCCCAAACCAGGCGGGACGCGCAATCCTGCCCTGCGGATCGCCCGTCGCATGCACGCGGCGGCGCAGTTCCGTCAATTGCTTGTCGAGGATGGACATGGAGATGCCGGTCGCAGTCTTGATCCGGGCAAGGATCTGGCGTTCGGGCAGCGGATCGAGCCGGGCAAGCGCAAGGCGGCCGAGAAGGCTGGAGAGTGCGGCGAGTTCGGGCGGGTTGGTCAGCGCCTCGGCGGCGGCAATCAGAACGTCCGGATCGCCAGGCGTCGGAGCTGCCGCTGTCGTCATGGCCTCAATACCGACCGGCTCGTCTGCCGAAATATCCCGGCTATAGTCGGCCGCACGCGCCCCGCGCATCAGATCGTCGTTGAAATCATCACCATGCAGCGGGACCACGATTTCGTTCGGAATGTCGGCCCGGTTCAGCCGATCCGACAGGGTCGCAGCGGCCTGACGACCGGCATCGCCAGCATCGGCGTAGATCGTGATCCGCGTCGTGCCCGCCGGCCACTGAAACCGCGCGAGCCCGTCGGCAGAGAGTGCCGCCCAGACAGCGGTGCCGAACAGGGCATGTGCTGTCAATGCTGTCTCGATGCCTTCAGCGATGCCGAGGTGGCCGTCCGCAGGCATGGCGAACAGGCGCACGGCCGCATCCGCTACCGATCCCAGCATCTTCTTCCCGGCGGGGCCCTTGGCGCTGCCGTCGTCGAGCAGGAAGGTCCGGTGAATACCCTGCGCGCGAGTGCCATCCACCAGGCGTGGCAATGCGATCAGCCCCGGCCAACCGCGTCGCGTGTCGAAATCCGGCAGGTCGGGGTGGAACAGCAGATCCGGGCATCCCGGATCAGCAAGGCCGCGGGTGCGGAGGTAGGTTTCGCCGGGGGTGCCAGCGAGCGGCTTTGCGCCATCGACCAGCCGGGCAATCTCGCCGGTATGATCGGGCTTCCCGCGTGGCGCGTTTCGGGGCGCGGGATGATCCATTCCGGCAATCCGCGCCGCCTCGTCGAAGAGCGCGCCATCGCAGAGCCCGGTTGCCTGCGCGATCAGGTCGATGGGCCCTGCGCTTTCGCCGGTGGCATAGTCGAACCCCCAGCCGGCATAGGGCCCGTCGAGATGGATCGTGCAGGACCCTTCCTTGCGCGGCGGGCGGCCGGACAGGTCGGCACAGCGCAAGGAGCGACGGTCGCGCGCAAGCCGCGCCTCCGGAAAGATGCCGGGGAGCCAGTCGCCAGCTGTCGCCGCCAGCCGGTCCTTAACGGCCGCCAGATCGTGGCGTGCTTTCGGCGTGCCGACATCGTTGAGATCGATCATCGCGCCCCCTCAGGCCAGAAGGACGAGCCCGCGCTCAGCGCGGGTGATGGCGGTATAGAGCCAGCGACGGCGGTCGATCTCGCTGCGTCCCAGCCCGTCATCCCAGACGATCACGTTCTCCCACTGCGACCCTTGCGCCTTGTGGGCGGTGATCGCCCAGCCGTAGGTCGCCTCGGTCAGCTTGCGCTTTTCCCGCCAATCGCGGTCATGGCGCTTGGCGTCGTAGGAGACGTGATCCTCGAAATGCCCCTTGTAGATGCGCAGCCGCCCGGGGCGTCCGTCGCTGTCGAAGGGGGATACCCGGCGCCCGTCCTCGTCATGCACCACGGCAGAGAAATAGAGGCTGCCCTCGTCGACGATATCCTCGAGGGTCAGGAACATGCCGTTGATAAGCCCGAGCGAATTGTCGTTCTTGAGGCAGATGATCTTTTCCGCCGCGCCAGTGGGCAAATAGGTCCCGCCCAGCCCGGCCGCCGCACGCATCGCATTGTTGATCTGCAACCGTGTCGCGTTCAGCCCGCAGATCAGCTGCCCGCCGCGCAGCGCCTGTTCCGGCGAAATGTCGCCCTTGCGCATCTTGGCGACATGGGTGTCGTAGGTGCCAAAACCGATGGGCTCGCCCATCCGCGCCATGGTGGCGAGACGGATGATCGCGCTCTCAGTCGCCTGACGGTGGATCTCGGTCAGCATCACGTCAGGCGCATCGCGGGTGAAGGCGCCTTCGCCCTTGATGGGCGGCAACTGACCCGGATCGCCCAGAACGAGGATCGGTTTGCCAAAACTCATCAGATCGCGCGCCATTTCCTCTCCCACCATCGACACCTCGTCAAGGACGATCAGCCTTGCATCCGCCGCATCGCTCTGCGGGTTCAGGGCGAAACGGGGATGCTTCATCGCCGAGAGCGCCTGCCGCATGGCCTCGATCGCGGCCTCGGCCGTTGTGCGGTCAAAGCCGGTCAGCCGCCGCGCGGCAGTCTCGGCCTCTCGGACCTTCTGCGCTGCGGCCTCGATTTCCGCTTCCGTGGCCTCGATCACGGAATAGATCAGGCTGTGAATGGTGCGGGCGGGCGTGCCCTTGCGGGTCAGTACCAGCGCCGCCTTGCCGGTGAAGGTGGCGGTGACCACACCCGGCACGCAGGTGCCGTCCTTTGCGCCACGATGGGGCGACAGGCCAAGCTCATCGAGCGCGAACTTCAGCACCGTGCTCTTGCCCGATCCGGCATAGCCAAAGAGCCGGAACACCTGTTGCGTGTCCGTGCGGTTCTCGAACCAGTCGCGGACCTCGGCGATGGCGGCGGCCTGCGCTGCCGATGGGGTGAATTCCGTCATGCCTGTCGCGCCTCCAGCGCATAGTCCTTCACCACCCCGCCGCGCGCGGGATCGCCCACTTCGCATTGGCGCACGAAGATGCGCCGACCGTCCGGCAACTGGCGCCAATGCCCCCGACGCAGGTGCCAGCGCGGGCTGGCATGACTGCCGCCGAGCGGTTCGGATGCGGCGCGAAGCCGGGCCGGATCGATGGCGACCTGATGCCAGGTCCAGCCGCGCACGCCATCCCGCGCGAAGGGTTTGCGCTTGATTGGGGCGATCTGCCGTTCGCCGATGCTTGCAGCGGATGCGAGGATCGCTAGCCCGCGCCAGACGATGGCGGCCGCCGCCTGACCGCTTTGTTCCGCCAGTCCTGCATCGCGGAGCGCCGGATTGGTGGCGAATTCCGCGATGCCGCCATCGGCGATCCGGACATGGGCATGGATATCGGTCCAACGTCTGGGGCTGCGCCACAGGGCAAGCCAGACCGCCTCGATGCCGTCTTCGCGCTGCCGGGCGTAGACGATCTGGCTGCGGATGGTCCGACTGCGGTCGGCCAACTCAAAAATCGTCTCGGGGTGTGGCAACCGTTGCGGACCGGCCGCCAGGCGGCGGGCCAGTGCATCGACGTCGTCGGAATCGAACTGCGCCTGATCGGCGAAGCGCCAGACCGGCGCGAACTCGAACCCTTCGAGCAGGTCCGGCAGCCAGAAGCGCGCGCGATGGGCGCGGACAATCCGCTTGAGATCATAGGCGTCAGGGATCATCGCCGCTCACCCCAGCACTTGGCGGCCCATGCGCAGGGCGCGTGCCACTTGCCACCGGCCATGCCGCCCCGGCAGACGACGGCCGTGGGTTCGGTCGCCGCCCGGGGCAACCATTCGCCCGCCGCCGAGGCCTGCACGACCGTGACCGCGCGATCCGACATCTCCTGCGCCAAACGGGCATCGAACGGCACCAGTTCCGTGTGCAATTCCATCGTGTCACGGTTCAGCGCGGTGAAGAGCGCCGGGTTGGGCAGGTCCATGTAGGCCTGATAGAGCGCGATCTGGGCGGCATAGACGGGGCGTGCGATGCTGACGCCACGCTTGACCACATCCTTCCAGCTCGACGCGCCGAGCGCCTTGTTCTCCCAGAGCGCGGGATAATCCATCGCCACGGGGCCCGAGACGAAGCAGCCGTCGATATGGCCCTTGAACCGGCCCGCCATGGCCGCGAAGCCGAACTGGCGACCATCGGGGCGTTCGGTGCGCAGATCGAACCCGGCAATCCGGAACCAGCCCGCGACAATGTCCTCGGCCCGATGGCCTGCCTCGAAGATCCGCAGGATGCGCGGTTCAAACTCCTGGCCCTCGTCCTTGGGGACAGCGAGATAGTCGAACTGGATCTGGCGCAGGCAGTCGCGCCCCAGCCCAGAGGAACTGACATAGGTGCGGGGGCGCTCGGCGCGATTGCGCGCCGTCAGGGCGGCATCGATCGCGGACGAGACGGCGACGGCGATCGGAGGAAGCGGCGCGTCCTGGCCATAGAGGCAACCAGAGCCATGGTTCAGGTCGATCATTGGTCGCGCTCCCAGAACCCGCCAGCCTGCGCGATGCAGGTCAGCTTGTGATGCTGGGCCTCGGTCAGCCGGGCGCGCGCGCCGAATGTTTCAAGCTTCTGGCGCAGGCTCTCGCAGAACTCGACCTCGAAGTGGGTGATGGCATTTGCCGTCGCGGCGGCGAGAAGGTCGGTCCAGGGGGCGGTCTCAGTGTTCAGATCGATCATGGCGGCCTCCTCAGAACGGAATCGGATCGTCATGGGCCGTGCCGGTGCGCTCCTTGCGCGCGCCTTGCGCCAACATGCTGTCGACATAGCCGGTGACGGCCGCCTCGATCAGCCGGTCGATATCCGCGGCCGTGCGATGGAAGAAAGGCTCCATGAGCCCGAGGTCGGTCAGCGCTTCGGCAAAGAGCGCCCGCGCGTCGCGGATCGCCTGTGCCTCGCGTGCGGTCTTGTCGATCATACCATTCATCCTTTGGGCGATTGCGCTGCCCACGTCCTGACAGCGGAGCGAGCAGAAGCGGTGATAGGGATAGCGGTCGCGCTGGAGGCGATGGACGTAACCAAAGCCGCGGGCCTCCCGCGCGCAGACGGCGCAAAGCGCTACCCCAGCAGGAAATTCGCGATCGGATCTTCGGGCGGCCAACCCGCCCGCTGGAGCTTCTCGGTCTGCATCACGATCCAGCGCGAGATCGCGTTGCTGGCCATGGCCTCGAGGTCGCCGAGGGTAAGGCTTGCGATGGGTTGGTGCAGTCTTCCTCGGGCCTCGAGCCATGTTCCAATCTCCAGCGCGGCGGCGCGCGTCACATGCGCCTGCCATTCGTCGGGGGTCATGGGCCGGTCTGCCGGCCCATGACCATCGGGCTCGGCGGCAGGCGACCCTGCGGACCCACCCGACCGCCGCTTCCGCCGCACCTCAGCCATTGAGCCACGCGGGCATTGCCGGGGTGCCCGGTGCTGCGGGTGCCGGTGTTTGGGGCGTGGCCGGTGCAGCGGGTCCGGTCTGCGTACCCCAGGTCGGAGCGGCCGTCGCAGTGGGCTGCGCTGCCGCGCCCCATGCCGGTGTCGGCGCCTGCCAGCCCGGCGCCGCGACGCTCGCGGCCTTGCGCGGCGGGGCGTTGACGGGTTCCGGCGGGACGGTTTCACCACGCATGACGGCGGCATGCTGCGGCTCGTCGGGCAGAACGACGTTGGCGATGCGGTTCTGGTCGCGATACTGCGGGTTCGAGGCGGGCTCCACCATGATGCGGGCGGCAAAGACGATGCCGTCGAGATGCTTGAGGCCGGGCAGCACCCGCTTTGCCTTGGTCGCCGGGGTTTCGTCGCGGGGATCGAGACCGAGGGCGCTGTCGACCATGGCGCGAAACGTGGATTTCGAGATCTTCCAGCCGATGGACTGGCCTTTCTCGTCCAGCTTGCCGCCCGCCACGGTGAAGCTCTGCCAGAACTTGCGGCGGGCATGCGGGCCCTCGACAACCGTGAATTCGCAGTCGAGCATGCGCGCATCGCTGGACTGCGAGGCCTTCAGCAGCCCCGCATCCATCGGGGTCGCGCCGTTGACCCCGCCGGGGCGGATGATCAGGCGGACCTTGGCGAAGGTGCCGTCGGGGATCAGTTCGCCGATGGGGGCCATCTGCGGCTGGGCGTCGTTCAGATCGTAGCTCATGTCAGGTCCTTTCGGGGATCAGGAGGCGAAAGCGGGTTGATGGGAGGCGCGACCGTCGATCCGGGCGAGCAGCGCGCCGAGGTCGGGCGGTTCGGTCAGGTCAAGACGGCCGGAGCGGTCCTTGGCAGGAAGGCCCCAGGGATTGCCGGACTTGCAGACAAGGCGGCGGTCGGTGGCGGTCTCGTCCAGCACCCAGCCGCCTTCGGCATCGCGGGCGAAGAGCTGCATCGAAACCACCTGGTCCACGATGCCGGGCAATTCCCGCCCCGCCTTGCTGCCTTCCATCTGCGGCTGCCAGGAGACCGTGCCGAAATCGTCGGTCACCTTTTCCAGCACGCCGACGAAAATCACGGTCTTGCCGCGTGCATGCTGGAGGTGCTTCAGCGCCTGGATCACCTCACGCCCCAGAAGCCCGTAGGCACCGCGGACATCCGGCTTGCCGGTCCGGTCCGAGAAGGCCTCGGGCTGCTGGCGGGCATAGGCCATCGCCTGCCGGGTCAGATCGGTGATCGAGTCGACGAAGACGATACGGCGCGCGGCGAGGAAGGCCTCGATGCCGCTGTCGCGGTGCTGGGCCTGCAGCCACGCGTGCCGTTCGGTCCCGTACCAGGACTGCGGATGTTGCGCGGGGTCCGGCCCGCCGATCAGCACTGCCAGATCGCGGAAGTCGGTGAAGCTGCGCACCGGGATCGACGCACCGCGCCAGTCCTGCACCGATTTCATGCCAGCCTCGAGGTCGAGGCAGACGGTTTCGTCGGCCGGGAGGGATTTCAGAAGCGTGGTCTTGCCCACGCCGGGCGGGCCGAAGATGGCGAGCGAGGTCTTGTTCTCGGCGGCCGAGAGGCGTTCGTCGGCGGTGATGATGCGGAAGGCCATGGGATTCTCCGAAGGATTGCAAGGGGCGCGGCGGCGGGGGTGACCGGGTGCCGAAGGGGAACCTGCCCGGCGTTGCCGCTCGGGCGTCCCGCCGCCGCGCGTCACCGGTCTCGGGTCTCGAGCCGGAACACGGGTTTGCCGGTGGTCTCGGACCGGGCGGCTGCGAAGCCTTCGCGCATGGCGTCGGGCCAGGCCCCGAAGCGGCGTTCGGGCACGCGATAGGCGATCTCGAGATACTGGGTCGGATCGTCGCCGGCCTCGCGGATCCGGGTTGCCATGGCGGCCAGCCGGTCCTGATCCCACGTGACCTTCTTCGGCAGGTCGGCGATCACCACCACGCCCGCATCCTCGATCCGGACGGTGCCCGAGGTCTTGCCCTGCGCAGACCGCTCAGCCTCGGTCGCGGCGCCATAACGCTGCGCCAGTGCCGCCTCAAAGCGGTCCTTCAGGCGCTTGACCCGGGCGGTCTCGGTCGCTGCTTCTTCCTGCAGCGCAAGAAGCAGCGCCGGTGGCATGTCGGCGATCTCACCGATGGACAGCCGGTCGAGGTCGTCAAACTTCGGCATGTTGTCGAGGCGGGCCTCTGTCGGCGCCTCGGTGCTGGGGAAAGGCATGGCCATTACAGCCCCTCCCGCTTCAGGGCCGCATCCACGGCACGGTCCGTGCCGACAGCCCCGGCTTCACGCGCCAGACGGTGGAGCTTTTCCAGCGCCGAGGATCGCTGGATGGCCGCAGAGAGTTCGGCATTCGCGGCGACGATCGCGATGGCGATATCGTCGACACTCGCGGTCTCGACGGGCAGCGGATCGGTGGCATCGCCGGGACGCCAGGCGGCGAGGATCACCTCCGGCAGATCCTCAAGGCTGCGGAAGGCCTTGCGCAGGCGCGCAAGCAGGCCGTTGGTCTCGGTCATGTCGTGGTCTCCGATGAGGGATGCGGCCGAGCTTCCGGCCAGAAGAAAGTAAAGGGACGGCGGCAGCCGATCCCCGATCCAGGCAAGCGTGGCGCGCATCAGGCGGCCTCCTCTGTCGCGATGAGTTGGGAAAACGGGATCGGCGCATGGCGCGGTTTGGTCCGCGCGATGGCCAGATAGGCGAAGCGATCGGGACCGACCCGGACCTGCACCAGATGCACCAGCGCGGCCTCGAAGGCGCGGTGGGCGGCACTGGCCAGCGCTCCGAGCCTGCGGCGATCCGGTTCCGGCAAGGTGGAAATCACCGCGGTGGTATCGATCCCGAGAAACCCGCGATGATACTCGAGGCGGTCGCCCGACATGGCCTGGCCGATCCAGGCGCAGAACTCGATGTCGGTGAGCGGCCGGGTCTTTGCGGGCGTGAATTCGGTGAGGGGCATGACGATCATCTCCATGTCGGTCCTCTACTCACGCTGCTTTCGAACCGTCCCACTCGGTCCCGATCCCGCGCATGGCGAGGTCGAGCCGCAGGCGGGCGATGTGACGGTAGAGGGCGGAACGGGAGGTGCCGGTACGCTCGACGATCTCTGCGACAGCGCAGGTGCCAAGCGCCGCGCAAAGCCCGCGGGCATCCTCGGGCAGGCCGCCCAGCACCCGGGCGAGATCGTGGAGGGTGTCGGCGTCGTCCGTGGCAGAGCGGTCCTGCCCATGCCAGGCGGCCAGACCATCGGCTTCCGCCAGCAAGCAGCCCAGCGGCTCGGTCGCGCCGGAAACGGGGGCGTCGAGCGAAAGCACAGTGCCGCCCTGCATGCGCCGCTGGCGATGATGGCGGATCGCAATGCGCGAGGACTGGTTGCGCAGGACGATGTTGGCGAAAGCGCCGATGCTGCCACGGCGCGCGTCGAAGCCGGGCAGCCGACAGATCAGGTCGACCAGCAGGTCCTGGCGGAGATCGTCGAGATCGGCGGCAGGCAGCACCAGCTTGCGATGCAGGCGGCGCGCGGCAAAGGCCGCCTCGTCGATCAGCGTGGCAAGATCATCGGGGGAAATCGGCGGAAACATTCGGGAGCACCTCGGAACATGTTGCTGTTGTTCCGAATGTGCCGCTCAGCGCACTGCTGCCGGTGTGATTGCCGTGTGTTTGTTATGTGCGGATTGTGTGGGAAGGCCTCAGGGCTCGATGACCACTTCGGCAGGGTCGAGGCCGATCCGATAGCCGCGAGCATGTACCGTCGCGACCAACGCCTTTGTTTGGTCGCTGGTCAGGCCACAACCGACCAGCGCCTTTCGAAGGTCTCGGATGATCTGGTTGGGCGGCCGGCCGGTCTGCGTCTCGATCTCCTGATTTTTCAGGACTGGATCACGCTTGACGGATTGCTCGATCAGCAGACGAAACAGCGCATACATCTGTGTCGGCAGGTCGAGCCGACGGCCGTCGAGAGTGACCGACTGCGCCGAAAGCGTCATGAAAAGACGCGGAAGTGAAGATGGCGGATCGAGGACGAGGCGTTCCGTGCCATCCGACCCTGCCTTGAGAACCGCTGCAATTTCGTGGGGCTCGACTCCGACCTCCCGCAGCCTGACGGCGATTGTCGCGGAAAGGTCGTGGACGATTGCCATGATCGGTTTCGGCCCCACTGCCGCCCTGATCGCCATCACCACGCCCGGCGCAGCCAGATTTTCAGTATCGAATGACAGGACCACGGCATGGCCGGATGGGGTCTCCCCCAACAGCCAGACGCCGTCAGCAATGCAGGCAACTGCGCCGCCCAGATTCCCGCTGGCTGCAGTCCGGGCCACGAGCCGATCGACGTTTACCGAAAGGCGGCGCAGATCGTCTTTCTGCAGGATCACGTCTTCGGCGGGATCGTGGGGGCAGCAGGCCCGGAACGCATCACCCGACTGTTCGACGGGGCGCGCATCAAGCCCGCAATCGCACTCCGCGCAGACCGACCAGGTATCGGCCTTCCGCTCTTCGATCAGCACCTGCGCCCGCAAGAGGCGCTCGATATCGTTTGCAGGAAAACGGCTCAGTCCCCGGCCCGAGATCGAGACCCGGGCGCCGTCCTCACTCAGCCGCGTCCACAACCATGCCAGCATCGCGGTCCTTCTCGAGTCCATTGCGCTGAACCAGCGTGTGGATCGCCTTTTCGAACCGCGTCCGGCGGAAGGCGAGTGTCCCCGGCGGCTTCAGCCGCACCGTGACCTGTGCCGGCCGCTTTGCGCCGGTTTCGAAGGCGACCCGGAAGGTGATCTCGCCCAACCGCCAGCCCCGGCCGAACCGCACCTCGCTGCCCCGGAAATGGGTCAGCGCGCCGCCGGACGCGTCTTTCGATTCCCAACTGCGCACATGACGCCAGCGCTGATCCGCTTCATCCCGCTCGAAGAGGTCAGCGGCGGCGGCTACGATCCGAACCTCCTTGATGGTCTCGTCATAGCGATGCTGGAACGCGAAATCGGGCCCGGCATCGCTGATCGGATCGAGCGTATAGAGATCACGGGCGTCCCGCCCCGAAAAGAAGCCCGGCCGCCTCAGGATATGCCGGGCGAAAAGATCGGCGATCTCGCCTTGCTGCGCCTTGACCACGCCGCCCACGAACAGGCGCCCTTCCACCGGGGAGTACCGCAGCACCGCGTATTTGACCGCGCGAAGGGTGATGATCTCTTCCCGATCCCCGGTGACCACCGGAGTTGTGGTCACTTGCGCGCCGTGGCTGATCACCAGGTTGATTTCGCCATCTTCCTCATAGGGCCCAAGGCGGCAATATTGACCCTGCAGGTCCTGCGAAAACAGATTGATCACCGCGGCCTTGAAAGCTTCGGTCATTTCTTCGGTCAGGTCCGCCCCCACGTCCCGCACTGGCCCGCGGAACTCAGCAGGCGATGTCGGCGCACGCAGCGCATGAAAGTCGGCTGCAGCCTCGAAAACGCGGTGATGCAGCAGGTAGGTGTGAAGCGCGACGTGTTTGGGATCATGGCGCATGGGCGCTGCCTCGGCGTCGTCAGGGTCGGGCTCGGGATAGAGAACCACGCCACGACGACGGGCTTCGTTCAGAATAAGCTGCATGCCCTCGCTGGTTCCAAGCTCGGCAACGCGATGCAAATCGGCGACCATTCCGGCGTTCCAGCCTGCAACGGTTCCTTCGAAATGCGCCGCCAGAGCTGCCCGAATGGTTGCGGCCTCTCCCTCGAATGCCACAGGCAGTTCATCCTCGCCGAAGTGCCGAACGAACAAAGTCCGCATCAGGGCCGGATCAATGGTTTTGAGAAACTTCGGATTAACAAATTTCTTGAGATCGGAACCCACGGGAATACCTCGCAAACGGCGGGCCTGTTCTGATTATGTTCTAAACGATGGATCAACCATGAGTCGAGTCCGGCCTTTCGCATAACCGCCATCTTTCCCTGCGGGACGTTTCTCGGATCGGCTGAGTAGAGGCAAGGCAAGCCAACACGGACTTGCTCGCATGAAACGCCCCAATCCCCTGCCACCCGACCAGATGACCGCCGCAGAACGCCGTGCCGAGTTGTGCGGCCTGCTGGCGCTCGGGCTGGTCCGGTTGCGGCTGCGCGAACGCGGCGAACCTTCTGACGATACTGGAGAAATTCGCCTACACTATCCGGCCGACCGATGCCGTCATGCAACCCAGAACCCAACGGAGACTGCATGACGACTCATGACCCCATCCCCGCGCGCCTGGCGGCGCTGAAGACCACGACGACGCCCGACCTGAAGCAGCAGTGGCGCGAACTCTTCGACAGCGAGCCGCCGCCGTTCAACCGGCGCTACCTCGAATCCCGCCTGGCCTACCGCATCCAGGAACTCGCCTATGGCGGGCTGAAGCCCGAGACCGTCCGGCGGCTGGAAAGGCTGGGCGAGGAACTCGACGGCGGGGACAAGAAGAAGCGCGGAATGCGCCTCGACCGCGATCGCCCCATCACTGGCACACGCCTGCTGCGCGAATGGCAGGGCATCGAGTACGTCGTCACGGTCACCGCCGATGGCTTCGAATGGCAGGGACGCCCCTACAAGTCGCTGTCGGCGATTGCCCGCGCCATCACCGGCACGCGCTGGAACGGCTGGGTCTTCTTCGGGCTCAAGAACCACAGGGGGCGGACATGACGAAGCCGCCGGATAGATCGAAGGTCGTCCGCAAGCTGCGCTGCGCGGTCTACACCCGGAAATCCTCAGAGGAAGGGCTGGAGCAGGAGTTCAACAGCCTCCACGCCCAGCGTGAGGCCTGCGAGGCCTACATCGCCAGCCAACGCTCCGAGGGCTGGGTGCTTGTCCGTGATCAGTATGACGACGGTGGCATCTCCGGCGGCACGCTGGAGCGGCCGGGCCTGAAGCGGTTGTTGCAGGACATCGAGGATGGGCTGGTCGATGTGGTGGTGGTCTACAAGATCGACCGCCTGTCGCGCTCGCTCGCCGACTTCGCCAAGCTGGTCGAGGTGTTCGACCGAAACAGCGTCACGTTCGTCTCGGTCACGCAGTCCTTCAACACGACGACTTCCATGGGCCGACTGACGCTGAATATCCTGCTGTCCTTCGCCCAGTTCGAGCGCGAGGTGACTGCCGAGCGGATTCGCGACAAGGTCGCCGCCAGCCGGAAGAAGGGGATGTGGATGGGTGGGGTGCCGCCCTTCGGCTACCGGGTGGAAAACCGGAAGCTGTTGGTCGACGCGGACACCGCCGCGCATGTGCGCTGGATCTTCGCCCGCTTCATCGAGATCGGCTCCTGCACGGTGCTGGCCCGCGAGGTCGACGCACGGGGGCTCGGGACGCCTCGTGGCAACCGGATCGACAAGAAGTATCTCTACCGGATGCTTTCGAACCGGGCATACCTTGGCGAGTCGGTCCACAAGGGCGAGAGCTATCCCGGCGAACACGACGCGATCATCGACCGCGAGACCTGGAACAAGGTTCACGCCATCCTGCAGGAGAGCCCCCGCAAGAGGGCTGCCCGGACTCGCGCCGACACGCCCGCGCAGCTGAAGGGGCTTCTCTACGGTCCCGATGGCGCCGCGTTCTCGCCGACACACACCCGCAAGGGCGGCAGGCTCTACCGCTACTATGTCAGCCAGACGGTTCTGAAGCACGGAGCGGGGGCGTGTCCCATCGGCCGCGTGCCTGCGGGCGAGATCGAGGCCGCCGTCATCGACCAACTGCGTGCCGTCTTCCGCCAACCCGAGATTGTCGCGGGCACGTGGAAGGCAGCGCGGACGCAGGACGACGGAATCACCGAGGCCGACGCTCGCGCGGCCCTCCAGACGCTCGATCCGTTGTGGGATGAACTGTTCCCGGCGGAACAGGCGCGAATTGTGGCCCTGTTGGTCGAACGGGTCGATATCGGCATCAGCGGTCTCAACGTCCGCCTGCGCATGGACGGGCTGGCGGCGCTGGCGAGTGAAATCACCGCCGATGCCGGAGCCGAAGCATGACCCGCGACACGCCGATCCCCGACACCATGACCATCCATGTCCCGTTCCGGGTCGTGAAGCGCGGCGGGCGGAAGGAGATGGTGCTGCCGGATGGCGCAGAGCCTACGCGGAAGCCGGACAACACGTTGGTCAAGGCTTTGGCGCGCGCGTTCCGCTGGAAGCGGATGCTGGAGTCGGGCGAGTTCGCGTCGATTTCCGAACTGGCCGAGAAGGAAGGGATCGCCTTCACCTACATGGCGCGGCTGATGCGGTTGTCGCTCCTTTCCCCGGAACTCGTCGATGCCGTGATGGACGGCCATCAGCCCGCGAATATTACACTCGCCAATTTGATGGACCCGTTCCCGGCCGACTGGAAAGAGCAGCACAGGCTCTGGTCCGACGTTAACTGATTCCCGCGTGCAAAATGCCAACCGGCGCGATAGGTAATTTAAAACAAGACCTTTTCGTGAGTTTCTGCCCCGCATGTCCGATATTTCCGACCTGATCCTGACCCTGTCACCCGAAGACGGTTCCACCATCGGCAACGGAGCCATGCTGGCGCTGCTGCGCGAGCACATGCCGGACCTGGCCGAGGACGACTACATCGCCGCGCGCGATGCGCTGATCGATGAGGGGGTGCTGGGGCGTGGCAAGGGGCGTGGCGGGTCGATCTTTCGCGTTACCGACGATCTGGACGATGAGGATGACGACCTGGACGAGGATGAGGGCGATGAGGACGATGGGTTCGAACTGACCCACACCATCGATCCCGCGCCGCGCCAACGACGGGCCAAGACCGGGAAGAAGGCCGCGCGCCGGCCGGACGGGCCGGTGCAGGTGCTGTCCTACCGCCACGGCGAAACGCGGGTGAACAACCCCGAGGTCGGGATGGTCCATGCCGGCACCGATCCGGATGGCGACAAGACGGTCTGGGCCTATGACCCGCATCTCGATCCGGTGCTGAATTTCGACTCTGCGCGGGCGGGGATCGAACGGCTCATCGACGACGCGCTGGCCAGCGATGATGCCGAGCGGATGAAGGACGCGCTGCAGGAGCTGAAGCGGCTGCAGGCGCCCTATCTCAACTGGACGGGCAAAGCGGAGCGGACGAGCGTCGCGGTCGATACCGTCTCGCTGCATGTCCATGAACGGGTGGACCCGGCGACGATCCTCGCCAATGCGGCCAGGCGGCTGAAGGGGAAGGATGCGGCGACGCAGTGGCAGCAGCCTGACCTGTTCGCGGCGCCGTTCGAGAACCTGCCGCTGCGCCAGGCGCTGGATTTCTACCACCACGAGAAGGGCTGGTCGAACCGGCTGGTGGCGGGCGACAGCCTGCTGGTGATGAACTCGCTCCTGACGAAGGAGAGCATGGGCGGCAAGGTGCAGATGATCTACATCGACCCGCCCTATGGCATCAAATACGGGTCGAATTTCCAGCCCTTCACGAACAAGCGCGACGTGAAGGACCGCTCGGACGACGACCTCACCCAGGAACCCGAGATGATCAAGGCGTTCCGGGACACCTGGGAACTCGGCATCCACTCCTATCTCACCTATCTGCGCGACCGGCTGATGCTGGCGCGGGAACTGCTCGCGGATTCCGGTTCCGTTTTCATGCAAATATCCGATGACAACCTGCATCACGTCCGAGAAATCATGGATGAGGTGTTTGGGGCCGAACATGTTGTGGGGATTATCACCTTCAAGAAAACATCTGGAGCCGGAAGCCCTACGGGCGGAACGGAGGTCCTTGCAGAGGTTTCCGACTACCTCGTTTGGTACGCCAAAGACCGACAACAGGTGAAATACCGCCAAGTTTATCGCGACAAGAAGGTCGGAGGTGACGGCGGCTCTGGCTATTCAATGATGCAGGACGAAAGCGGTGAACGTCGCCGCCTTCGCGACGAGGACGGACCGGACGCAAGAGCGTTTACACCCGACAATCTGACGTCGCAAAGCTCGGGCGGCCCGCAATTTTTCGACTGGAACTTCGATGGGCAGACTTTCTCGAACACCAAGAGCGGCTGGAAAACTACCCGCGACGGCATGCAGAAGTTGAATCGAGCGCGAAGGCTATATGCAGCCGGCAACACGCTTCGCTATGTTCGCTTCGTCGACGATTTTCCAAAGTTTCCAATCAACAGACTTTGGGACGATACAACGACTGCGGGCTTCGGCGATCCCAAGAATTATGTCGTCCAGACCAATTCAAAGGTCGTTGAAAGGTGCATGCTGATGACCACCGATCCCGGCGATCTGGTGCTCGATCCGACATGCGGCTCCGGCACCACCGCCTTCGTCGCCGAGAAATGGGGGCGGCGCTGGATCACCTGCGACACGTCTCGCGTGGCGATCACGCTGGCCAAGCAGCGGTTGATGACCGCCAGCTTCGACTACTACGCGCTGCGCTATCCGCACGAGGGGCTGGGGGGTGGATTCGACTATGAAACCGTCCCGCACATCACGCTGAAAAGCATCGCCAACAACCCCGACATCGACACCATCCATGACGAGGATCACCCGAAGATCGCGGCGGCGCTGGCCGACCTGAACGCCGCGCTGACCGCCAGCCCACCAAAGCCGCTCAAGCCTGCGCAGGGCGTGCGCAAGGGCAAGCCGGTGGACTTCGCCAAGGGCGACACCCTGCATGAATGGGAGGTGCCCTTCGACTGGCCCGACGATTGGCCCGAGTCCGCTCGCGCGCCCTTCGATGCCTTCCACGCCGCCCGTCAGGCGATGCAGCGCCGTATGGACCAGAGCATCAGTGACCATGCCGAGCAGGAGACGCTCTACGACAAGCCGCGCATCGACCGCTCCAAACTGCGCATCTGCGGACCCTTCTCGGTCGAGGCGGTGCCGGCGCCCACCGTCCTGTCGCTGGACGACAGCATCCCGCCGCAAGAGGCCGACGAGACCGTCGCGCGCTCCGGCGAGACCTCCCGCCAGGCGCTGTGGCGCGACGAACTGCTCAAGACTGGCGTGCGCGGCAAGGGCGGCGCCATACTCCGCTTCGCCGAGTTCGAGACGCTGCCGGGGCTGAAGCACATCCATGCCAGCGGGTCGCTGGCCGAGACGGGCGAACGCGTCGTCGTCAGCTTCGGCCCCGAGCACGCGGCGCTGGAGCAGCGGCAGGTGGAACTGGCGCTGACCGAGGCCGAGACCCTGCGCCCGTCGCCCAAATTCATCCTGTTCTGCGCGTTCACCTTCGACCCCGAAGCCGCGAAGGACATCGACGAAGTGAACTGGCCTGGCGTCACGCTGCTGAAGGCGCAGATGAACACGGACCTTCTGACCGAGGATCTGAAGAAGGGCCGCAGTTCCAACCAGTCCTTCTGGCTGATGGGCCAGCCCGATGTGGACCTGCGAAAGCGCAAGGACGGGCTGTGGGAGGTTCAGGTCAACGGCTTCGACTATTTCGATCCGCGCAAGGGCGATCTGGTCTCGGGCGGCACCAAGCAGATCGCGATGTGGTCGCTGGACGTGGATTACGATAACCGATCCCTGATGCCGCATCAGGTGTTCTTCCCCATGGCGGATGCCAAGGGCGGCTGGAACCGCCTGCGCAAGACCGTGCGGGCCGAACTGGACGAGGACCTGCTGGAGCAGTTCCACGGCACCGTCTCGCTGCCCTTCGAGGCGGGCGACAACCGGCGCATCGCGGTCAAGATCGTGGACGACCGCGGGATCGAGACGCTCAAGATCATGTCGCTGGAGGGATAAGCCCATGTCCCTCATCATCAATTCGCCCTTCGTCTGCCCGGCGCAGCATTGGGTCGAGGCCAAGGGCGGCAAGCTGGAGATCAAGTCTGAGCGGCGGCCGGCAAGCTACGAGGTCTTTGACGCGCGCAACAACACCAAGCGCACCGAGGTGCTGGACCTGGTGAACACCATCCGGACCCGCGTGGATCAGTGGCGCGAAGACGGTTGGCCCGGCGTGACCATCGTTACCCGCAAGCTGCTGGAGCACTGGCACGACCGTGAGGCGCGGCAGCATCCATTCTATTTCTGCCAGCTCGAGGCCATCGAGACGCTGATATGGTGGGTCGAAGGCGCCGAGGCCTA
>Ga0308009_10000653_pt1 | contig 23720 bp, 30 predicted proteins | sample Neamet127_FD_203134 | JGI IMG/M metagenome (GOLD analysis project Ga0308009, IMG submission 203134) | Marine microbial communities from water near the shore, Antarctic Ocean - #127 | ecosystem: Environmental > Aquatic > Marine > Unclassified | place: Southern Ocean | collected 2014-07-24
CAAATACGCCAGCACTCTCCCATTGGAGAAACCGCTTGTGGATCGCGCTGGCGCTGCCAAAGCGCTCCTTGGGCAGCGCCTTCCACTGGCAGCCCGTTCGCAACACATACACGATGCCTTCGAAGACAAGTCGCGCCGCTTTGGGTTTGCGACCACCGCCGACCTTGCGCGCGTATTCCAGGTCCGGCGGGCGCTCTCGAACCGGTATCAGAGGCTCCACCCTGGACCAAAAGTCATCGGTCACCACCCATGAGGCCACTCGCTTCTTCGCTACCATCGCGCCGCTCCTTCGCCGCATCACTAGCGGCTCGAAATGGCATTCTACTATTTACGGATAAGCTCTTAGTCTCTACCGTTCGGACTGAGCCTGTCGAAGCCTTTCGTCAAGCCAGTTGAACATCGAAGGAACATGATGACCCAAAAAATTTCTCTCACGCGTTACCTCGTCGAGCAACAGCGCATCGACGGCCACATTCCTTCGCAGCTTCGCCTGCTGCTGGAAGTGGTCGCCCGCGCCTGCAAAAGCATCAGCCAGGCCGTCAACAAGGGCGCTCTCGGCAGTGTCATGGGCAGCGCCGAAAGCGAGAACGTGCAGGGCGAGATCCAGAAAAAACTGGACATCATCGCCAACGAGGTGTTGATCGAAGCCAACGAATGGGGCGGCCACCTGGCCGGCATGGCCAGCGAAGAGATGGAAGGCATCTACGTGGTGCCCAACCGCTACCCGCAAGGTGAATACCTGCTGCTGTTTGACCCGCTCGACGGCTCCAGCAACATCGACATCAATGTCAGCATCGGCACCATTTTCAGCGTGCTTAAGATGCCCGAAGACGACCGCGGCGTGGACGAAGCCGACTTTTTGCAGGCTGGCCGCCAGCAGGTCGCTGCCGGCTACTGCATCTACGGCCCGCAAACCACACTGGTGTTAACCGTCGGCGACGGTGTCGCCATGTTCACGCTGGACCGCGAGCAGGGCTCCTTCGTGCTGATCGAAGAGAACGTGCAGATTCCGGAAGACACCAAAGAGTTCGCCATCAACATGAGCAACATGCGGCACTGGGACGAACCGGTCAAGCGTTACGTGGACGAGTTGCTGGCCGGCAAGGACGGCCCGCGCGGCAAGGACTTCAACATGCGCTGGGTGGCAGCCATGGTCGCCGACGTGCACCGCATCCTGTGCCGCGGCGGCATCTTCATGTACCCTTGGGACAAACGCGAGCCCGAAAAAGCCGGCAAGCTGCGCCTGATGTACGAAGCCAATCCCATGAGCTGGCTGATCGAGCAGGCCGGCGGCGCCGCCACCAACGGAAAGCAGCGCATCCTCGACATCCAACCCGGCAAGCTGCACGAACGTGTGAGTGTGATCCTGGGATCGAAGAACGAGGTGGAGCGCGTTACCAGCTACCACGCCAAGTAGCCCCAGCTATAATCGCAGGCTGTATTCAGGAAGCGCTGAATAAGTCCTTGTGGATGCGCGGCAGGCGGATTGGGATGGGATGCAAGGCGGATTTCGCAGCCAATAGTCAGGTATTGGCAAGAAGTTCAACGAAGTAGGCCGCCCAAGCCCGATTGATGGCGCGCCGCAAGGGGCTTGTTCAGCGCTTCCTCCAGAAACGCCGGTGTAGCTCAGTCGGTAGAGCAGCTCATTCGTAATGAGAAGGTCGGGTGTTCGATTCATCTCTCCGGCACCAAAAAACCGAATAAAAACAGCGCACTAGCCCTTGCAGACTAGTGCGTTGTTTTGCTTTGACGAGCACTATTTTGCAGCTCATGTGTGCCAGATTTGTGCCAGATTTGTGCCAAAGTAAATACGCAAGCTGCCAATGGTTTGCACAAATTTGCACTCGAATGCATCGATTACTTACCCCCTCGCCAGCACTCAGATTAATGTTCTCTATTCGTTAGATGGATCCAACTTGCCATAAGTTAGGCCTCGGTCGTAGTCATCAAATGGGGTCAAAACCACTGGCCTTGTATATATCACGCTGAGCCGCATAGGCCTTCGCCGCACGCGCCGGATTCAACATCGCCTTCTCTCCGGGCTCTTTTACAGGGCCACGGCACTCGAAAGTGCGCCGCCTTGGACTTCGCGGTTCGGCGGAATGATCAATCACCGGGCGAAGACGCGGCAGGAACTGAGGGCGTGTCGGTATTTGAGAAAGATTTCGCGCACTGCCGAATAAGTTTGCGAATTTGTGCACACATGGGTATGATCGCAAACATGTCGCAAACTGAATTCAAGACTCCTGGCCAACTCATTAGCTCTCTGATGGAAGTTAAAGGCTGGAGCAATCGGGTTTTGGCGGTGGTCCTCGAAGTAGAAGAGTCTGGCGTAAGCAAGCTGATAACCGATAAAAAGGCTGTGACGCCTGAAATCGCGATTACGTTGGAGGAAGTCTTCGGCGTGTCAGCTGAACAATTTATGACTCTTCAGCGTGACTACGATCTGGCCAAGGCGAGACTGGTATCAAGGCCCAACCCAAAGAGAGCTACGCGGGCACATTTGTTCGGCGGCCTCCCAGTAGCTGAAATGATCAAACGCGGATGGTTGGATGGCGCGGATCTGCGCGAAATGCCAACCGTCGAAAAGGCCCTGTCTAGTTTCTTTGGCGTGAGCAATGTCGATGAAATTGAAATCCTTCCGCACGCGGCAAAACGTACTGCCGTGTCGGCAGAAGCTACCTCGACCCAACTGGCATGGCTCTATCGGGTCAAGCAAATTGCAGGTGAAATGATCGTCGCGAAATACACGCCAGCTAGCGGCCGCCGAGCGGTTGAGTTGTTAAAGCCTTTGACCTCTGCAGCCGAGGAAGCACGCAAAGTGCCTCGAGTTCTAGCTGAGTGTGGCATCCGGTTTTTGATTGTCGAGTCGTTACCCTCTGCCAAGATCGATGGCGTTTGTTTTTGGCTAAACGAATCCTCCCCGGTTATTGCGTTGACCATGAGATTCGACAGGATAGACAACTTCTGGTTTGTTCTTCGCCACGAGATGGAGCACGTTCTTAACGAACATGGAAAGAACGTGATCACGATTGATGACCTCGAGGGCCTAAAAGGAGGCACGGGAAACACAGTGTCCGAAGAAGAGCGTATTGCTAATGCGGCAGCGGCCGAGTTCTGCGTGCCGAAGAAAACTCTGGACAGCTTCATCGCGAGAAAAGCCCCAACCTTCGCGGATCGCGATATTTTGGGTGTTGCGGCGACTCTGAAAATTCACCCAGGCCTGGTTGCCGGTCAACTTCGACACCGCACTGGCCTATTCAATAGATTCACGGGGCATCTTGTGAAGATGAGGTCCATCGTTGCGCCTGGCGCTACTGTGGACGGCTGGGGCGATGTTGCCCATGTGGGACCTTAGGAAGTAATCATGCCAACAAAAGCTCAGGAAATGCAGAGCATCATTAAGCGCTATCGTGAGCAATCCGGTAATCATTCGGTTGATATGCACGAAGTGGCGAAGTTCGCCTTATCAATGGGTTGGCCACTTCCCAAACCGAAAACCGCGCTTGAGCGACTCGCGGAGCAGTTCTCGGGTGCTGCGCGGGTCGAGATACGCAAGGACGATGTAACTGGCCGGCCATATCGGGTGAATCTAGCGGTCACTACATGGAGTGGCGCAGAGCAACAAACGCTTTGGACGGACATTGACGAGGCTCCGCGTCATATCGCTCATAAATCCTTTCAACAGCGTCGAGAGCAAATGATCGGCGACGGCCTTCAGTTGACTTTCGACGCCATGCATTGGAACCGAGTAAACGCAAAAGAAGAGCCTATCGACATGCTGATGGATTTGTCCGATGACGTTCAATGGCGTATGAACGGCCCTGGGGAGAACGAGAAAGCCGCGTAGATTTCCGCGCTGTTCTGATTACCCGCCCCGCGCGGCTCGCGGGAATTTAAGGAGTGAGCATGGCAACGACCCCGAAGAAGTCCGTCAATGAACAAACGTCTAAAAGCGTGGCCTCCAAGGCTTCTCAACAATTAAAGAGTCCGAAGTCTACGGCAGCCCAAAAGTCCGTCGCCGGATCGGCTCTCACTCAAGCGAAGAACAAGAAGTAGCCTAACAGGCACCCACCTTCGCTCATGCGAAGCCCGCGAGGCAGGTGGAATAAATTTTTTACTGAGCCGGCTCCGGCGTGACGCTCAAGCGAAGCCCCACAGCCTGCAAGACCTTGTGCACCGTCGCGATGGTGGGGTTGCCGTTTTCACTGAGTGACTTGAACAGGGTTTTTTCGCCCACGTTGGCACGGCGTGCCACCTCGGTCATCCCGTGTGCTTTGGCCACCTGTCGCAGCGCCACCAGCAGCGCGGCAGGATCATCCAGTTCCAGAACGGCCTCGATATAGGCGGCGGCTTCTGTCGGGTCAATCAACGCCTGCAATATCGCCTGCTCGTAGCTTTTGTCGCGTGTTGTCATGTTGAACCCCTTTGTTTCCAATCTGCCAGATAAGCCAGGGCCAGGCCGATTGTCTTGTCCTGCTCGCTCTTGTCACTTCCACACAGCAGCAACACCGTCAGTAGCCCTTGTCGGCTCAAAAACACCCGATAGCCTGGCCCTTGGTCTATGCGCAGTTCCAGCACACCACCGCGCAGGGGCCTGCAATCACCAAAATTGCCTGCCTGCAAACGCGCAATCCTCGCCCGAATGCGAGCCCTTCCTTGTGCGTCCTTCAAAGCGTCAAGCCATTCCTCGAACGGTGCCCGGCCTGTTTTGTCGGTGTAGATGCGAATATCCATCATAGTATCCTAAAAAATACCGTCCGTATTCCAGTCGACCTTGTATTGCTCGATGTGATGTCGAATCCGTTTTTGCTGAAAGCAATGCTGGCTCCGCGGTATTTCACACCGGCGTCCTCACCCAGCTTTTTCAGGGCGTCATTGATACGAGTTGCCAGCCATCACCCGAGGCCTCGAATTTTTCCACCACCTCCAAGTCAAGACGTAGGAGTATCTGGGTCCAGGATCTTGCTGCCACTGCCCAGCGGGTGGCCGCGGCGCACCAAGGGCTTGACTTACAGCCATTCGGCATCCGTGAACGGGATAGCGCCAGGATCCGCCAAAGCAGCGGCCGTGATCGCGGCGACGTCGGCAGGGGTGAGAAGAATGATTCCGGTTTTAAGTTTCGACATAAGGTTTCACTCGCGTATGTTGGCTTTTCTCAATCTGATGATGCGAGAAAAGATTGACGCACAGTAGTCTATAAACTACAATATATCCCGATGATCGAGTTGAAGCAAACCGAAACATTCAGGAAGTGGCGAGCGCGGCTTAAGGACGAGCGGGTGCGTGCCTTGATCGCGTCCCGCCTGGACCGGCTTGCTTTTGGATTTGCGGGCGATGCGGAGCCAGTTGGCCAGGGCGTCAGCGAGTTGCGTATCCATCATGGGCCCGGATACCGCATCTACTTCCGAAAAAGGGGAAACACGATCATTGTTCTGCTGTGCGGGGGAGACAAAAGCACGCAGGCAAAGGACATCAAGATGGCAAAGCGCCTGGCTGAAGAATGGAGTGAATGACATGTCTCAAAAACTGACCACCTACGATCCCGCCGAGGACCTGACTTCTGACGAAGCGATTGCGACCTTCATGGCGGAAGCGTTCCAGACGAACGACGCCGGCTACATAGCGCACGCGCTGGGTGTCGTCGCCCGCGCCAAAGGCATGGCCCAGATTGCCGGGCAAACCGGGCTCTCCCGCGAACAGCTTTACCGCTCTTTCAGTGAGAACGGCAACCCCACCCTGAAGACGACATTGGCAGTCATGAAAGCTCTGGGCATCGAGTTGAGCGCCAAAGTCTCGGCTACCGCATAACCCATCCCGCCACTGACATTTTAAACAAAATCAGCCTCCAGCTCTTATCCGACGGTCGCAAGCAGCTATCAATAAGTGAGCAAGTGGCAGCGCCCGCCCTGCCCGGTTACAGGAACAGAAAAGCCGCAGCCGCCAGCGCCCCGAGCAGCCGTCCGCCGGCAGGCAATGGGAAAGCACATGGCTTGAATTATTCAAGCGGTATTGATTTTTGTGGTTCACGGCCCGCAAATGTATCGTTTAAAGATCAATTTTATGTAAAAGTACTATTATCTATACATGGAAAAATCCTTTCACCTCCAAAAACTGGGGCAAGCCTTCAAAACCATGCGCACTAACCGCGGCCTGACTCAAGAGGCGTTGGCAAGCCTGGCGGGTGTGACGCGGCTCAAGGTGATCGCAATGGAAGCCGGGCGCAGTTCGGTGGCTATGGAGAGTTACGCCAGGCTGGCCAGCGCATTGGCTGCTGAATTGACCCTGTCACCCCGTACCCGGCCTACGCTGGATGAGCTGAAAGACTTCCAATGAAGACAGCCACACACCTGCGCGTCGGCACACCCCAAGGCGATGGGGGCGAGTTGACTCAGGAACAGGGCCAGTTTTTGTTTGGTTACGGCCAAGCCCCTGCCGCTGCGGCGGTCAGCCTGACCATGCCGGTACGCAAGGCGCAGTATGCGCATGCCGTCTTGCACCCCATTTTCCAAATGAATTTACCCGAAGGTTTTTTGCTGGAAGAGTTGCAAAACCGCTTGGCCAAAATCGTCAATCTGGAGCCAATGCTGCTGCTGGCCTTATCCGGCGGGCAAGCACCCATTGGCCGCGTGGCCGTGCAATCAGACTTCGTGAACCCTTTGGCGACTGTGCAGGGCAAAGGCGAGCACTTGAGTGAAATACTGGCCTGGGACGGTACGGAGAGTTTGTTTGCCGAACTGGTGGACAAGTACATCTACCGCACCGGCATTTCGGGCGTGCAGCCCAAAGTGTTGGTGCCGCAGGTGGTGGCGCCCAATGCGATGGAGCCCGCGCCCTCCAAAGCCACAGTGCGCACGTCGGACCTGATTGTGAAAAGCGGTCGCCAGGAATACCCGGGACTGGCAGCAAATGAGTTTCTCTGCATGAGTATCGCCAAGGAGTCAGGCTTGGCAGTGCCTGAGTTTCATTTGTCAGACAACAAAGAGCTGTTTGTCATGCAGCGGTTTGACAGAATGCCGGATGGCACCCCGATTGGGTTTGAGGACATGGCGGTGCTGGCCGGACTCTCATCGCGCGAGAAATACAAAACCAGTTACACCCATGTGGCCAAGCTCATTGAGGCTTTTGCCTCTGGCCCCCATGTCATATCGTCCTTACAGGCGCTTTTCGATATGGTGGCGCTGTCTTGCGTGGTGGGCAATGGCGATGCGCATCTGAAAAACTTTGGCCTGCTCTATACCGATCCGACCACCAGCGATTGCCGTCTGGCACCGGCGTTCGATCTGGTGAACACCACAGCCTACATTCCCGAGGATGTGCTGGCCCTGGATTTGTTCGGGCAGAAGTCATTTTTTGCAGCCCGCCAGGGGCTGCTGGACTTTGCCAAGGTATGCCAGGTGGCCGACCCCAGCGACAGAGTCCAGCGGCTGATATTGACCACCGAGATGGTGATACGGCGCGAAGCCGAGGTGGCAGAGTCCATCCCGCATGTGGTGGCAGCTATCCAGCATGGCGCCAACATGCTCAAGGAAGCCTTCTTTGACCGAGGGAATATAAAACAGTAACGAAAGACGGCACAGCCACCGTCCCTCACCGCGGCGGCGGAACCGGCTCGCCCCACATACGCCGCCACAACCTGGGCAGCGCAGTGGCGACATCAGGCCGAGCACTCTTGAGCATCGGCACCTGGCTGTTCGCCGCACGCTCCTGCGCCGTGCCAAGGTCGAAGTTGAAAGTGTAGGCCGGGTCCTGACCCATGCGCAGGTCGGTCACGAACAGGTGGCCGCCGCTTTCGGAGACGCGGTAAAAGCCATGGCTAAAAGCGGCGATGCGTGCGACATAGGGATCGCTGGCATGCTGCGCAGCCAGCGCCGCACCCCGGTCGTAGGCGGTCCAGGTGATACGCGGCGATTCATCAAGCAGCGAATAGTGACCTTCGAGATACTGAGTCGGTGTCATCGCCACCAGCCGCCACAGCAGCGTGTTGAAGGGCGCGGGTGTCACCAACAGCGCGTCAACGGCAAGGCCTTGTTGCTGCAAGGAACTGCGCGCCACCTGCGTGGCCTGCTGCTGCGCGACCACGCTCCAGACCAGATAGAGGCTGCTGAGCACCAGGCCGGCGGCGTTCCAGCTCAGGCCGCGCGTGCTCTTGAGCCACAGCGCCGCCACCACACCGACGATCAGCGGCACGGTGTAAAGCGGGTCGATGATGAAGACGCTGCCGACACCCCAGGGGTAGGCGGTGAAAGGCAGCAGCAGTTGCGTGCCGTAGACCGTCATCGCGTCGAGCAGCGGATGCGTGATCAGTACCAGCCAGAGCGCCAGCCACCAGCGCTTGAACAGCGCCGCCTCGCGGTGGATGCGCGAGACAACCCAGGCCAGAAGTGGCGCGGCCAGCGTGAGATAGAACAGCGCGTGGCTTTCCGCGCGGTGCAGCGTCATGTTGAGCACCGCGTTGCCGTGGTCAATGAAGGCGTCGAGGTCGGGCAGCGTACCGCCGACAGCGCCCCACAAGGCCGCCTTCCACACGGCGGTGCGCCGGCCCATCACGGCCACACCCACGGCGGAGCCCAGTGCAATTTGTGTCAGTGAATCCATGGCTCGCAAGCGGTATGACGCAAGCCGGCTACCCTTCCCGCGTGCGCTGGGCCAAGGTGTCCATGGTCGCCTGGCGCAGCACCCTCAATGTTTCCACTTGCTCCGCAGAGACCTGCTTGGGCTGAACGTCATAAACGCACAAGGTACCGACGGTATGCCCCTCAAAGGACAGCCGTGCCGAAGCGTAGAACCGGATGAAGGGCGCACTTACCACCAGCGGATGCGAGGCAAAAACCGGGTCCGCAGCGGTGTCCGGGATCACCAGCAGATCATCATCACGATGAAAAAAGACTTCGCAAAACGAAGTTTCGGCCGGTGACTCCAGGAGCGACACACCAATACACGCCTTGAACCAGTCACGGTCCGCGTCCAGCAGGTTCACCATCGCGATGGGGACATCGAAGGTCTTGGCGAGCGTGCGGGTCAGGTCGTCGTATGCCACCTCGGCGGCAGTGTCCAGCAGTGCCAGGCTTTTCAGGGCCTGTAACCGCTCAGGATTTGTACGCATAACAAGGGCAAACGAAGAGGGCCACGCGCGTCAGGCACTGAGGCGCGCTGCGGCCTGTTTTTTGCTCAGGCTTCGCAGCTCGGCAATTGCCGCAAACTGGCTGGCACGGGGCCGTGTTTTACCGTTTTCCCACTTGTAGACCGACTGGTCCGACACGCCAAGCAGGCGGCCGGCTTCAGCCGCTGACAAACCCAGGCGTTTTCTCTGCGCCAGCAGGCCGCTGGCGCTGAAACGGAAGGAGCCCGCGGCTGGCTCGTCAGCAGAAGCCATCGCTGACTTTTTGCCGGCAGCTTTGCCCAGGCGGCCGACCAGCTGTTCCAGCGCGGCAATGCGGCGCTTCAACGCGGCAATGTCTGACCGGAAGTGGGCCGAGGACTTTTTGAGTTGTTGGGTTTCGACGCGTGTTTCCTTGCGGGAAACGCGGGCGATTTCTTCCTTTAAAACGCTTGCTATATTGGGCATGGGCCTTTTCCAGATAAAAGAAGCACCTATCTTACGGTGCCCACCTACTCCGTCCTGATTCACGGGCTTCGTGCAATGGGTTCAGGCCAGCGCCCGGCCCGCTCAAACACGGCTCTGGCCAGAGCATACAACGCCCAGAGCAGCAGCAAGGGAATCACCAAAGTCTGTAGCAAAAAAATCACGATCAAGCGGATGATGTGATCAGTGGCCTGCTCGGCCGCCAGCTTCAGGGCTTCAAAACGCGCCTTCACATCGGCCGTGTCGGACAACCAGCCCTTCATGCGGTCGAGCACGCCGGGGCTGTCCGGTGCCGCAACGGGCTGGCCGAGCCGGGCGGTCTGGGCCTGCGAGCTGTCGATCTGCAATTGGCTGGCTGCGTAATCGGGCGCCAGGAATTTTTGCCACAGCAAATCGGTGCCCAGGGTCACCACGGGAATCGCGAAGCGCAGCATCAGCAAAATCACCAGCGTGCGCGACAGCCACGCCGGCGGCGCCTGCCGCCTGAAATGCATCCCCGCCCAGCCCAGCGCCACGGCGGTCAGCGCCAGCGAGATCACCCAGTAGCCGCCCATGGCGATCAGCGCCTTCTGCACACCAAAAGCCACACTGGCCGCCAGCATCAGTGTCGAGAACTTTTCCACCAGGTCGTTGACCGGGTTGAGCAACTGGCCCGGCGTGAGCGTGACACCCACGCCCAGCGGCTGCACCGACAGTGCGGTGCCCTGCGCCACTGAAATGACGGCATTGAGGGCGCGTGCCGTGGCAAAACTGACCAGAGCGCGTTTCAGGCCGGCGTCCACCTGCGCCATCGCGGGTGCGTCCAGCGGTGCGAGCCACGAACAGGCCGCTGCAACAAGCATGAACAGGGCCAGAACAAAACGGCGGATGCTGGACATGGGGACTCCCTCAAAAAAAGTCGGACGGCTTCAGGATACAACGTCCGCAGAGGCCCGTCCCCGGCTGGGCAGTGCGTACGGCCACCGCTACAATCGCGCTGCCTGAAGCAGCCCGCAGCAGGCCTCTTGCTACACCGAGGTTCAAGCCATGACCGCCATCAAAACCCTGCTCGTGTTGTCCACCGCTTGCCTGATGCTGGGCTGCAACACCCTGGGCAATGCGCCGATTGCCAACGACAGCACGGTCAGCGGCAACGTCGCGAAACAACTGGCGGGCGATGTGCCCCTGCCGCAAGGCGCGGTGATCAAACAACAGGACACGCTGGTGATGGGCACGGGCAGCACCTGGACCGGGCGCCTGAGCCTGGCGGTGGCGGGCGAGCCGCAGTCGGTGTTTGCCTACTTCCGCGACAGCCTGCCGGGCGCCGGCTGGACGCTGACCTCAAGCTCTTTTTCGAAACTGAGCCTGCTGACCTTCACCAAAGCTGAACGCATCGCCACGGTGCAGATGCAAGGCTCAGGTTTTGGCGGTGGCAACGAAGTGCTGATCACCGTGGCCCCGGCAGTCAAACCGGCCAGCCCCGCCGGCCCCACCAGCCGACCCTGATCCACCTGGTTTCAAGCCGCTTCGTTTTTGGGTGACCGCGCGTCGGAGATGCTGCTGACCAGCACCTTGTCGATGCGTTTACCATCCAGGTCCAGCACTTCAAAACGCCAGTCCGCCGCCTCGACGCACTCACCGACCGCCAGCAGCCGCCCCGTTACGCTTTGCAGCAAGCCGGCCACGGTGTTGTAGCGCCCCTTGTCCTCGTCGGGCAGGTCCTTGATGTCCAGCCTGGCCTTCAATTCAGACACGGGCATCACGCCGTCAATCAACCAGCTACCGTCGGGCCGCTGGGTGGCCCAGGCATCGACCTGGGCGCCGGGTTGCAACTCGCCGGTAATCGCCTCCAACATGTCCATCGGCGTCATCAGCCCCTGCACCACGCCGTATTCATCGACCACAAACACGATGCGGGTAGAGCGCTTGCGAAACTGCTCAAGCAACTCCATGCCGGTCAGGGTTTCGGGCACAAAAACGGCGGGAATGGCATAAACATCGATGCGGTCGGCCAGGGTCGGTGTGGTGCCCGTGCCGGTGCTGTCACCCACCGGTTCGATCTGCCCGCGTAAGGCCAGCAGCTTGGCGATATTGATGACGCCCACCACATCGTCGAGGCTGCCACGGCATACCGGGTACCAGGAATGCCCGGTGGCACCGGCCTTGGCAATCGCCTGGGCCACGGTGTCATTGGCGTCTATCCACTCAATGTCCGAGCGCGGCAGCATCAGCGACGTCAGCAAGCGGTCGTCAAGCAAAAACACGTTTTGCACCATCTGGTGTTCGTGCTCCTCGATCAGGCCGGCGTCCAGGCCTTCTTCCAAACTGGCTGCAATTTCTTCATCGGTCACGGTTCGCTCGCCGGCGTTGTCCACCCGCAGCAGCTTGAGCACGGCATGGGTGCTGAAAGACAGCAGGCGCACAAAAGGCTTGGCGGCGGTGGCCACCCACATCATGGGGCGCGCCACCAGACGCGCGACGGTTTCAGGGTAAAGCTGGCCAATACGTTTGGGCACCAGCTCGCCAAACACAATGGTGATGAAGGTGATGATGGTCACCACCAGCGCGGTCGCCGAGATGTCGGCGGCACGCACCGACGCGCCAAAAGACTGGATCCACGCCGACACGTCGTCGCTGAACGCCGCCTCGCCGATGATGCCGTTGAGCATGCCGATGGAGGTGATGCCGACCTGTATCGATGACAAAAATTGTGTCGGATTGTCCAGCAGCGTCAGCGCCGCGCGGGCGCCCTTGTCACCCGACTCCGACATGGCGTTGAGCCTGGCCTTGCGGCTGGAGGCCAGCGCCAGCTCCGACATGGCGAAGACGCCGTTGAGCAGCGTCAAAAAGGCAATGAGGAGGAAATCCATGAATCCGGAGGCAGAATGAACACATGGCACTTTACATGATCGGCGACCTGCAGGGTTGCCATGAACCCCTGCAGCGGCTCCTGCGCAAGCTTGATTTCTCCCCCAGCCGCGACACGTTGTATGTGCTTGGCGACCTGGTTAACCGCGGGCCGGACTCGCTGGCGGTGCTGCGCAGCCTTGAACAACTCGGCGACGCGGCGCAATGCCTGCTTGGCAATCACGACCTGAACCTGCTCGGCATCCGCCACGGCCTGCGCAAGCCGCATCGCGGCGACACCGTGCAGCAGGTGCTGTACGCGCCCGACAGCGAGGCACTGCTCGACTGGCTGCGGCACCGCCGCATGGCGATGTTTGCGCACGGCTGGCTGATGGTGCATGCCGGCGTGCTGCCGCAGTGGAGCGTTGCGCAGACGCTGTCGCTGGCCGGGGAAGTGGAGCGCGCACTGCGCGGGCCGGATCTGGCCGGTTTTCTGCACGGCATGTACGGCAACACGCCAGCCCGCTGGGACGATGCACTGGCAGGTGCCGAACGCCTGCGCGTGATCGTCAATGCCCTGACGCGCATGCGTTTTTGCACGGCTGACGGCAGGATGGAATTTGCCAGCACCGGCGGCACCCAAACCGCGCTGCCTGGCTACCTGCCCTGGTTTGAGGTGCCTGGCCGGCAGACCACCATGGCGCCTATCGCCTTCGGCCACTGGTCCACGCTGGGCGCCGACACGGCGGCAGCCGGCGGTGGCCTGCTGGCCAACACCTTGCCGCTGGACACGGGTTGTGTCTGGGGCGGCTGCCTGACGGCCGCGCGGCTTGGTGATGCGCCTGGTCGCTATGAGTTGGTCACGGTGCGCTGCGAACAGTCGCGTGCGCCGGGTTAGCATCTTTCCAGTATTTTTTAAGCTTTTTAGGCCTCCAGCCCATACGTGGCGGGCGCAAGCAGCTATTAATTCAATAGCGTGCTTGGCTTGTTTGGGAGCCTGTTGCCAGCTTCTCCGCCATGTTGGCCGCGTGCAAAGCGGCTTCGTCGGACAAGCTGCGTGCCACGCTGGCCGACAGCAGCAGCACAGCCGATGAGAAATATATCCACATCAGCAGCACCACCAGCGAGCCGGCCGCGCCATAAGCAGACACCACGGCGGCGGTGGACAGGTACAGCGCCATCAGGTACTTGCCGAGCGAAAATAGAATACCGCCCGCAATGCCGCCCATGACCAGGTAGCGAAGCTGCGGCTTGGGCCCAGCGCTCATGCGCATCAGCGCAACAAACAGGCCCGCACTAAAGGCCATGGACACCAGTTCATTGACAATCACCGCGACTTTTTCGAGCGGCAGGTAGCCGCCCGCCCAGCCGGTGAGAAAGGTCAGCAAGGCAGAAATTGCCAGCGAGGTCAGCAGCAAAAAACCAAAGGCCAGGATGTAGGCAATGCCACGCAAACGGAGCGAGGCGCTGTACCACCATTTCTGCTTGGGCACCTCACCGGTGTCGCGCCGCCACAGGCGCTCAAAAGCGTCCTGCAGTTCGGCGAAGACGCCAGTGGCGCCAGACAGCAACAGGCCAAACGCAATCAGCGATGCCAGCAGCCCGTCAGACGGTTTTTGCGCGCTGGTCAGCGCCTGCTGCACCATCTGCGCGCCCTGCTCGCCAATCACGTCGGCGATCTGACGTACCAGGCTGGCTTCGATGTAGCTGCGATCCAACCACCAGCCGAGCACGGCCACCAGCAGCACCAGCAGTGGCGCCAGACTCAGGATGCCGTAAAACGACATGGCCGCGCTCATGCGCAGTCCGTCGGCGTCTATCCATAGCTGGACGGCGCGCTTGATGGGCCGAAACAAGTCCAGCAGTGAAGAAAAGGGAGATGCCGGGCGCGTGCCGGCGGACAGGAAAGGCATGCAGGCAGTCTAGGGGCTGCCGCAGGCCTGGGGCATCAGACGCCCGCGCGGAAAAAAGTAGGCTCTTGCCGATGCCTGCACGCAGGGTGCAGGCTCAGTGTGTCCCTAAGCTGCAGTCTTGAACAACGCAGCGACTTTTTTCTTGGGCTTGATGTTGGCCGACACACTGCTGCGCGAGGACGTGCTTTTGGCGGCTTCTTCCCAGGCGGGCTGGGCTTCGGCGGCCAGCGTCGATTCGTAAGGTTTGTCGAAAAACGGGTCGCGCGCGGCCTGGCGCGGGGCGTATTCGCGGCGCTCTCGCGGCTCACGGCGCTCACGGGGGGCCGACTCGGCTTCGCGCGGCGCCTGCTCGCCAGTCTCGCGGTACATGCGGCGTCCGTCGTTGATGCGGCCCTGGTCCTTGCGAGGCTGGTCTTCCTCAAACTCCATCGGCTCGATCTCGATCTTGGTTTTGATGAGCTTTTCAATGTCGGCGACCAGGCGCTGGTCGCTGCTGGCGGCAAAACTCACGGCCAGGCCAGATGCACCGGCGCGGCCGGTGCGGCCGATGCGGTGCACATAGTCTTCGGCGTTGAAAGGCACGTCGAAGTTGAAAACCGCCGGCACGTCCTTGATGTCCAGACCGCGGGCGGCCACGTCGGTACACACCAGCAAATCAACTTCGCCCTTCTTGAAGGCGTCGAGCGCCTTGAGGCGCTCGTCCTGGCTTTTGTCGCCGTGCAGCGCGGTGGTTTTCAGGCCTTCGCGCTCCAGCGAGCGGGCCAGCCGCGCGCAGCCGAGCTTGCTGTTGACAAACACAAACGCCTGCTTGATGCCGCGGGCCTTGAGAATCTGGTGCAGCGCGCGGCGTTTGTCGTCGGCGCCGACGCTGTAGAAATGCTGCTCGACGGTCGACGCCGTGGCGTTGGAGCGCGCCACTTCAATCGTCACCGGGTCCTGCAGAAAGCTGGACGCCAGGCGTTTGATCTCTGGCGAGAAGGTGGCCGAAAACAGCAGGGTGATGCGCTGCTTGGGCAGGTAGCTCAGGATGCGCTGCAGGTCCGGCAAAAAGCCGATGTCCAGCATGCGGTCGGCCTCGTCGAGCACCACGTACTCGACCTGATTGAGCACGGTGTTCTTGGCTTCGATGTGGTCCAGCAGCCGGCCCGGCGTGGCGACCAGCACCTCGACGCCTTTTTTAAGTTCCAGCGTCTGCGGCTTCATGTCCATGCCGCCAAACACCACCGCGCTGTTCAGGTTGGTGTACTTGGCGTAGAACTTTACCTGCTCGGCCACCTGCACGGCGAGTTCGCGCGTGGGCAGCAGCACCAGCGCGCGCACCGGATGACGCGCGGGAGATGTCGAAGCGTTTTCGTGTTTCATCATGCGCTGCAGCAGCGGCAGCGCAAAAGCGGCCGTCTTGCCGGTGCCGGTCTGGGCAGCGCCCATCACGTCTCTGCCCTGCAAAACGACCGGGATGGCCTGCTCCTGGATCGGGGTCATGGTTTCGTAGCCCATCTCGGCGACGGCACGGGCCAGCGGTTCAGCCAGCGAGAGGTTGGAAAAAGAAGATGTCATAAAGAAAGGCCCGACGTAACTCCAGCGTGGTAGATGGCGGATGGTCGCGCGGGCCGGGACGGGTTTGCCGGGGCGCGTTGGGGGCCAACAGCAGCGCTGGTGGCAGAGGTGGCGCCGCAGACAGCCGGGTTGCGATCATTGATCGCAGGGCGTGTGCAGCGCTTCCTCAAGCCCTTATTGTCGCACTTTGGGTGAAAACACCTGCCAACTACCCAACAACACCCTGCAGGCGCGCAAGTCACACTGGGCCAGACCGCCGATGGGTCACCATATGCTATTTATTTGATAGCTGCTTACGCCCACTGGATATGGGCTGGAGCCCGATTTCTTATAAATTTCGGGCACTGAAGGTGTCGCAGGCCTTGACGCCGCCCTGCTGCAGCCCGGTGTTGAACCAGCGCGCCCGCTGGGCACTGGTAAAACCCGAGGTCGATATAGACCTTCTGGTCGGTCGGGGCCGTAAAACGGTCCCATCGCCGCTTGGCCCTGGCGGTTGCCTTCCCATTTCATGTGCAGCTTTCGTTGTGTGCTTGTTGTGAAATCTTTACCTGAGCGGCAGCCGCCATCGGGAACAATGTCGAGGCGCGCACCATCTACCCACCATGACTACATTTCCCCGACTCCGACTCGCATTGGCGGCTCTGGCCACCAGCCTGCTGACAGCATGCGCCAGCCCCATCGTCACCCAGGTCAGCAATTTCAACCAGTGGCCGTCAGACGCGACCGGCAGCAGCTTCACCTTCATCAAGCCGCCGTCCAGCGCGTCGCAGCCGCCACCCGAACTCGAACTGGCGACTTACCAGGCTTATGCCCAGCAGGAACTGGAAAAACTGGGCCTGCGCAAGGCGCCGCCGGGCCAGGCCGCGCGCCTGCTGGTGGAACTCGGCTGGATCACCCAGCCGCAAGAACGCGCCTACCGCCAACCGATTTACGATGATCGGCTGGTGTTCTACCCGCCCTACCGCAATGCGGCGGGACAGGTGTTTCCCGGCTACTGGGCGCCCAGCCGCTTTGGCCCGGCCTACCTTGGCGACCGGCTGGTGGCCTATACCGTGCAGTTCAACCAGATCAACCTGCGCATCCTTGACACGCAGGGCAACCCGCCAGGTCAGCCGCGCGCTGTGTTTGAATCGCACGCGGTGTACGAGGGCCAGGCCACGCTGCCCACCATGGCGCCCTACCTGGTGCGCGCGGTGTTCGACGGCTTTCCGGGCCAGAACGGGCAGGTCCGGCGCGTCAACTTTGATCGGGAAACCGGCGCGGTGATCCGGAAGTAAACCGTCAGTCGAACCGGACAGACAGGCCTTCGAGCTGGCCGGCGACCGGCCCGGAAGCTTCCAGCGCGGTGTGCCAGGTCTGCCCCGACAACACCGGCCAGGCGTCGGTCAGCGTGCCGGTGGTGATGATGTCGCCCGCCTGCAACGGCGGTGTGCCGGGCGTGGCGCGTAACTCCTGCACAAAATGCAGCAGTGCCTGTAATGGGCCGTCCAGCACATTGGCGCCGCAGCCTTCGTCTTTCAACACGCCATCGCCGTAAAGCTTCAAGCGAATACCGGACAGCGCCTGCGCCAACTCGTCCACCACGATACCGGCCGGCAGCTTGACCGGTCGCCCCACCAGCAGACGCCCGTGCAGGCCTTCGTCGGCCACCGCCTGCGCGGCGCTGAACTTCCAGCCAGGAAAATGTGTATGCACGATCTCAAAACCATGTGCCACCCAGCCAATCGCATCGACCAGTTGCGCCAAACTGCAGCCCGGTGCCGGCGCAGCACGCAGGCCAAACACAATCTCAGGCTCGATGCGCGGCTCGCACAGCCCGACCAGCGACGCCGCGCCGGCGTTCGGCCCCGCCGCATCAACGCGGCTCAAGCTGCTTTGCCAGACGGTTCCCCAGATCGGCGCATACACCCCGTAACGCGGCCAGATCGTGCGGTTGGTGAACCCGACCTTGTAGCCGACAGCTTGTTCCCCTGCGGCGACGCGTTGCGCGCGCACAGCCAATGCGGCGGCATAAGCGGCTGGCAAATCGGCAGGAACACCCGGCGGCCAGGTGAGAGGGCGCGCATTGAGACGGGCCTGTGAAATATCGGCCACGAGGCCGGCCAGTGGCGCTGAAATAGTCATGCCCCCATGTTAGCCAGAAACCGCACCGGGCCAGAGCACGGTTGATGCAAGCTGCGCACAATAGGGGCATGCGCACAACCATCGCGGCCAGGCCGCTTCCCACCGTTTTGCTGACAGGTTTCGATCCGTTTGGGGGCGAGCGCTTGAACCCGAGCTGGCTGGCCGTCCAGTCGCTGCAAGGCCGGCGCATCGCTGGCCACAAGGTAGTGGCGGCGCAACTGCCCACCGTGTTCGGCGCTTCGCTGGTCGAGCTGGCGCGTCTGCTGCGTGAACACCGCCCCGCACTGGTGATTTGTGTGGGACAAGCCGGCGAGCGCGCCGCAATCTCGCTCGAACGCATCGCCATCAATGTCAATGACGCGCGCATTGCTGACAACGCTGACGCGCAGCCAGTGGACACACCGGTGGTGGCGGGCGGACCGGCAGCCTATTTCACAACGCTGCCGATCAAGGCCATGTTGTTGGCACTGCAAGGCGAGGGCATTGCCGTCGAGGTGTCGCAAACGGCCGGCACCTTTGTTTGCAACCATGTTTTTTACGGGTTGATGCACCACCTCGCCACGCGGCGCGGCTTCAAGCGCGTGCGCGGCGGTTTTGTTCATGTGCCCTGGCTGCCCGAGCAAGGCCAGCCCAGCATGACGACCGATGAACTGGTGCGCAGCCTGCGCCTGCTCATTGCCACAGCACTGGCCACGCCACAAGACATCGTCCAGGGTGCGGGTGCCGTCAGTTAGATCTGGGAGCTTGAGGCTCGTCGCGCACCAGCCGCCACATCAGCCAGGTGCCGATCAGGGCGTTGGACAGTGCAAACACAGCCACCACGATCATGGCAAAAGTGTTGAGGGGACGGTTATGGACAATCCACGCCAGCGCAGCCGATAAAGCGTTGAGCGCCAGCATCATCCAGAACAGGGGATTGCGCGGTTGAACCAGGCGGGACAGTTTCATGGCGGTCATGCTAACCGCATTTGCGCCCTGCTCGGCTTTTAGCGGTGCGTGCTGAACCCGACAGGGATAAACCCTTGGCTGCTGCCCGCTACCACCGCTGCGCTGCGGCTGAAACTGCCACTGTTGTCCGCCAGCGTGGTGACGCGGCCGACAGCATCAGGCGCGGCCTTCGCCTGAATGATGCATTTATTGAGTTGCGTACCACGAAGCGTTTCCATGCACTGAACCATGGCGATCCGTTGCGACGCCAGCATGGATGCACGCAACTCCGCCTTTTTGACCTGGCCGGTCGCCACCATCGCAATACCGCCCAGCAGGCTCACCACCAGCAAAAGCCCGACGCCGAAAAAAATGAAATTGCGTGGCATGGTGTGAACTTTGGGCAAGTGGCTGGAAAACATGAAAGGCTCCTGGTTGCATCTGGTTTGATGGTAAGCAGGTGTTAGCGACAAACAACCCGGTACACGGCGCGTGGTGCTGTAGGAGAAAATCGCCTGCCCGCATACGCCTTCCGGCTTAACATCCGGTCATGAAAGACGCACCCCATCTGCTGGACGCCCGGCAAACCGCAGCCCGCCTGCCCTACCCGGCGCTGGTCGCAGAAATTGTGCAGCTACTGGGCGATGACTCGGTGCAGGTGCCTGAGCGGCTGGTACAGCCGCTGGCCGGTGGTGGCAGCCTGTTTGTCATGCCGGCCATGGACAGCCAGGTGGCCATCACCAAGCTGATCACCTTCACGCCACGCAATGCGGGCTCACAGCGCGCCACCATCCAGGGCGATGTGGTGGTGTTTGACATAACCAGCGGTGCGCGGCGGCTGGTACTGGACGGCCCCACTGTGACGGCCAGGCGCACCGCTGCGGTGTCGCTGCTGGCGGCGCAGCGCCTCGCGCCCAACCAAGGTGGCCCGTTGCTGATCGTCGGCGCGGGCGTGCAGGGTCTCGCACATCTGCAGGCGTTTGCCGAAGGTCTGGGCATTTCCGAGGTGGTGATCGCCTCGCGCAGCCCCGCCAGTGCGCAGGCGCTCGCTGCACATGCGCAGACACTGGGCCTGCGCGCGCGGGTTACGCACGACGCCAACGCCGCGCTGGCCGACTGCCCGCTGGTGGTGACCTGCACACCGGCCAGCGGCGTGGTGCTGGAGGCCTTGCCGCGCACAGATGGTTTTGTCAGTGCAGTTGGCGCCTTCACGCCAGCCATGGTGGAACTCGGCACCGGCCTGTGCAAACACATGGCGCAGACCGGCAGGGTATTTGTGGACACGGCCGACGCGCAGCACGAAGCCGGCGATCTGCTGCAAGCCGGACTGGACGTGGCCCGCTTTCCCACGCTGGCCGATGTGGTCCGCAGCAAGCTCGCCCGACCCCCCGGTCCGGTCCTGTTCAAAAGCTGCGGCTGGGCTGGCTGGGACCTGGCCGCAGCGCGAACCGCCTTGCGCACCTGCGACGAAAACTGAGTCAGGCCTCAAGCCAGGCCGCACCATTCGGCAAAGCGGTGAAAGGCGTCGGCCCACAGCGCCCAGGCCGCCGCGAGAACCAACAGCCCACCGGCCGCGCGCGTGCCCCAGTCCTGGCGCAGCCGGTTGCCGCGGTCCTGCAGCTTGTCATACAGCCAGGGCACCAGCATCAGCGACACGCTGCTGCCGGCGGCGAACAAGGCCATGGACAAGGCTCCAGCGAGCGGTCCGCCGCTCAGCGAAGCCACCAGCAGCGCCGAATACAGCAGGCCGCAAGGCATGAACGCCCACAACGCCCCGGTGGCAAAGACACCGCCGCGCGCCGTTGCCAGCGGCCGCAGCCGTGACCAGACGGCGCGACCGGCGTTGGCGGCCCAGACCGGCTGCCGGGCCTGCGCCAGCAACATCAGCCCCCAGAGCAACACCGCCAGATGAAACAGCGTCCAGACCGGGCGCAGTGCCGCCGTGTTGGTGGTCAGCCAGGCCAGGCTCTGCACCGCCAGCGCCGCCGCGCCGCCGGCCAGGGAATAACCCACCAGCCGCCCGGCCTGAAAACTCCAGAGCGCGCGTGACGACGACGCCAATCCGTGGCGCGGGCCCATGCGCGAAATGCCAGCGCAGGCCGCGCCGCACATGGCGGCGCAATGCGGACCGCCGGCCAGTCCCATGAGCAAGGCTGCCAGGGCAAGGGTTGTGGACATGGATGAGGCGTCAGGGACTTTTAACCCGTGCTAGATGATTCGTGAAAATTTTGCGCGGTGGCGGTCGGCCTTCAGGTAGCGGTCAAACACCATGGCCACAGCCCGTACAAAAAACCATCCCTGGGCGGTCACCTCGATGCCCGACTCGTCGAGCACCACCAGCCCGGCGTCTGCAAGCTCGCGCAGTTGTTCAAGCTCGGCCGAGAAGTAGCTGCGAAAGTCCAGCAGCCAGGCCAGCTCGATCGATTCAAAAATCACCTGGCCCTGGCACATCAGCGCCATGATCACGGCCCGGCGCGCCAGGTCGTCGCGGTTGAGTGCCAGCCCCCGCACCACCGGCAGCCGCCCTTGGTCCAGGTGGTCGCAATACTCTTCCATGGTCTTGGCGTTCTGGCTGTAGGTCGCGCCTATTCGGCCTATTGCCGAAACGCCCAGCCCGATCAGGTCGCAGTCGGGCTGGGTGCTGTAGCCCTGGAAGTTGCGGTGCAAGCGGCCCTGGCGCTTGGCCACCGCCAGCGCGTCATGGGGGAGCGCGAAATGGTCCATGCCGATATAGACGTATCCCGCTTCACTGAAAGCGGCCAGCGACTGCGCCAGCATCGCCACCTTGGCGGCAGCGCCCGGCAGATCGGCCGAATGAATGCGCCGCTGCGGCTTGAAGCGTTCAGGCAAATGCGCATAGGCATACAGCGCTATCCGGTCAGGCCGCAACTGCAACACCTGCTCCAGCGTGCGTGCAAACGATTCGGGCGTCTGCCGCGGCAGACCGTAAATCAGGTCCATGTTGATGGAATCAAAACCGACCTCGCGCGCCTGGGCCATCAAATCGCGGACCTGTTCGAAGGGCTGGACGCGGTGCACCGCTTTCTGCACATCGGCATCAAAATCTTGCACGCCAAAACTGAGCCGGTTGAAGCCAAGCTGAGACAGCGCCGCCAGACGGTCCGCGTCCACGGTGCGCGGGTCGATCTCGATGGAATATTCGCCACCGGGCGCCAGCGTGAAGCTGCGCCGCAACATGGCCATCAACTCCCCGAGTTCTTCGTCGCTCAGAAAGGTGGGGGTGCCGCCGCCCAGATGCAGTTGCGTGACAGTCTGGCCCTGCCCGAGTTGCGCCGTATGCAGATCTATTTCGCGACCCAGGTAACGCAGGTAGCTGGCCGACCGGTTGTGGTGTTTGGTGATGATCTTGTTGCAGGCGCAGTAGTAACAAAGCGATTCACAAAAAGGGATATGCACATACAGCGACAGCGGCGTGGTGACACCTGTTCTCCGCTGGACCAGGGCGTGCCCGTAGTCGGCCGCGCTGAAGGCCTCGACAAAGCGGTCGGCTGTCGGGTAGGAGGTGTAGCGCGGGCCGGGGATGTCGAATCGTTGTAGCAGCGCAGGCAACACGGTGGGCATTGCGGAGGTCATGGCAGTTTTCTCATGGTGATGACTGACTGTGCCGTGACCACGCCCACGAGCGCTTGATATGGATCAAGCGTCGGCCGGCCGCGAGCCGGACAATTTGACAAAGATCAAGCGCCCTGTCTGGAACAGACGCCTGCTTACTGCTGACCTAACTTAGACCAAGGTCACCTCGGCCGCTCACCAAGGGCTCATGCAAGCTGACCTGCACACCTGGAGCGGCTGTGGGCGCACAACGTGACTATCACCACCGGGCTGGTGGACACGTTCTCCATCCTCATGCTGCTCAAGACGGTACAGTCCAAACGCATTGATGCAGCGCAGCTCATCACGCACCGATTCAAGTTGACCGACATCCTTCAGGCCTACGACACCTTCGGCAAAGCAGCCGATACCAAAGCGCTGAAGGTGATTATTGAGCCTCATGATCGCGTCGATCACATCCAACCTGGACAATCGCGCTCCATGGACCCACCTGCATGAGCAGCTATTTATTTAATAGCACCTGATCCAAATTCGAGCTACCGAATAAACCGGTTTGCGCTTGTATCAGTTTGAACTTGCGCAGTGCAAACAACAGCGAATCACTCAGACAATTGCCGACAGCGGCGCAGAGCAGTTGTACCGGAGAGGGCCCGAGGCCCGTCCCCAGTGGCACCGGTTCATCACCGGTCAGCACCGGAATGGCCCCGCCAAACTGAATGTCAAAGCGGTAGTCGTGCTGCTGAACCAGGCTGACCTGGACGAGGGTATCGCTCATGTGCAGGCACCGCAGGACAATTTGGACTCAGGCACACCCAGCTTCTTGAGAATGAAGCCCAGCGGACAGACGTTGGTGAACCCGAACTGAAACAGGTTAACCCCCACAAAGGCAGTGAAGGCCAGGGCCCACTTGCTCACAAACAATGGGCTGCTCTCAACACCAAGTGCGAGCGAAGCGAGGATGAACAGGCCGGCAATGATGCGGATGTAACGTTCGACGGTCATAAAATTCTCCAGAGAGTTAAAAATAAGAAAAAAGCAGGTTCTGTTTCAGGCGCACGATGCCCAAGAGCTTGAGCAGGTACTTCTCATTCTAATTCGCATTAGAAACTAAATTTAATATCCAATCCCATCCTGCAATTGATTTGACCGCTTGCGGCGATTGCTCAAGGTGGCTCAGTCCTTTGAGAAGTTGCACCTCCAAAGCATCCATGCTG
>Ga0308009_10000656_pt1 | contig 23673 bp, 21 predicted proteins | sample Neamet127_FD_203134 | JGI IMG/M metagenome (GOLD analysis project Ga0308009, IMG submission 203134) | Marine microbial communities from water near the shore, Antarctic Ocean - #127 | ecosystem: Environmental > Aquatic > Marine > Unclassified | place: Southern Ocean | collected 2014-07-24
TCTAGGTGGCACTACAATTCCAAAAACTTATACGGCAACAGATGGTAGCAAATATATAAGTTCTGTCAATTTGAGTGGTAATACTGGCCTAGTCACTGCAGTTAAAGTTGCCTACAAGTTCTAATTTGAACCTATAGCATGTAAACTGCAAAGCCCGATTAAAGCAATTTAGTCGGGCTTTTTAATGTCTGAAAATACCCATTTATGCCCACTGACTTGCCCCAACCACTGTCAATACTCTACCAAGATGAAGACCTTGTGGCCATCAATAAACCCAGTGGTTTACTGGTGCACCGAAGCCCTATTGATAAGCACGAAACCCATTTTGCAGTGCAAGAACTGCGTAATCAAATTGGCCGGCATGTTTATCCCTTGCATCGCCTAGATAAGCCCACTTCTGGCGTCTTGGTGTTTGCCCTGTCTAGTGAGTCAGCTAGTTTCTACAGCCAACAATTTCGTGAGCACCAAATTGCTAAAACCTACTTAGCGCTAGTAAGGGGTTATGGGCCAGGGCAGTTGTCTATTGACCATGAGCTATCTGATGAGGCTGATGATTATGCTGGAATTAAAGCAGGTGGTGATGCCAAAGAGGCGCTAACCCACGTGAAGTGTTTAGATCAGTTTGAAATACCGCTGGTGGTAGACCGTTATCCCACCACGCGTTTGTCTTTAATGCAGTGTGAGCCAATAACCGGGCGCAAACATCAAATCAGACGCCATTTAAAGCACATAGGACATCCAATTGTAGGTGACTCTCGCCATGGCAAGGGGCTATTGAATAGAGCCTGTGAAGCCTATTTTGGAGTAGGACGCTTATGGTTGGCCTGTACCCAAATGGTACTTGCTAGAAGAGATGGCAGTGAGTTAGTGATTGATGCAGGGTTAGCGGCAGATTTTCAGCAGGTGTTAACGCAAATTAATCGTTAAGAACCACAGGTGAGCGGGTGGCAGTGTTTAATTAACTGCCAACCAGGAATTAACCCATAGCCTACACAGAGTGTAGGCGTGTTTCTTCAGGGATAATGCCTTTAGGCATAAATCGCATCGTCAGCAGCAACACCAAGCCCATAATGAATAATCGTAAGTGCGGTGCGCTCTTAAGTAGGTGCTTGCGTAACTCGCTAGTTTGATCCATGCCAGCAGTCACAAGATCCATAAAGGCGATGGATAAGGGCTCAGCCTCTATCCACATAAACCAAATAAAGAAGCCACCAAACACTGCCCCTAAATTATTGCCACTGCCACCAATAATAACCATTAGCCACACCAAAAAGGTAAAGCGCAGTGGCTGATAAGAGGTAGGGGTAAACTGCCCATCTAAAGTGACCAGCATAGCGCCTGCGATCCCCACCACAGCACTACCTAATACAAACACTTGCAAGTGCTGGCGTACCACGTTTTTACCCATGGCATTGGCTGCTTCTTCATTATCACGAATAGCCCGCATCATACGCCCCCAGGGCGAGTTTAAAGCTTTCATGCTTAATAACAGCACCACTACCAACACCACACTAAATAGGCCCGTGTAGCAAAGCTTTACAAAAATACTAGAGCTTTGAATAACTAGCTGATGGAGTGCATCAGCGCGTTGGGTGTCCATTAGGGCAGCTAAGCGACCACTAAACAAAGACTGCACCATGTCTACAAACCAAGGTGTGGCTTGCAACTCAAGCTCAAAAGGCACAGGGCGATCCAATCCAGCTACGTTTTTAACACCACGAGCAAGCCAATCTTCATTTTTTAATACTGCAATAATAATCTCAGAAATACCCAAGGTGGCGATGGCTAGATAATCCGAACGTAAACCTAGGGTGATTTTACCCACCACCCAAGCCACTCCAGCTGCCATCACACCGCCTAACACCCATGAAAAAATGATTGGCATGCCCATGCCACCTAAAAACCCAGAGGTCGCAGGGTTAACCCTTTCTATGGCATACACTGCTGGGCTATAAAAATGGTTAATAACAAAGTAGGCACCAATGTATAAGCCTGCAAGGGTAACGCGTCTTTGCCAACTAGGGGCCATGTTACGATACACCAAGATAGATAAAATAATGGTAATAACCACTAAAATAAAGCTTACGGCCATGCCTTGGCCACCCACTGACCAAGCTTCTAGCACTGGTGCTTCAGACACCAATACAGCTGCTAAGCCACCAAGTGCAGTGAAGCCCATCACCCCTAAGTTAAGTAGTCCTGCATAGCCCCATTGGATATTCACACCTAAAGACATCACCGCAGAAATAAGGCACAAGTTTAAAATGGCCAATGCAAAAGGCCATGATTGACCCATGCCCACCGCTAGAAGTAATAAGCCCATCACTGCAAAAGCTAAGGGTGCGCGATTTTTTTGATTAAATAATGCTTTCATTAGATTGATTGCCCTTTAAAGATACCCGTCGGACGAATGAGCAGCACCACCACTAAAATGATGAACGACACTGCAAATTTATAATCAGTCGATAAAAACTGCATTAAACCGGTAGGTTCTAAAGAATCTGGTAATAGGTAAATGAAGAACTTTTTATAAGCATAAGTGACGATCACTTCTGAAAAAGCAATCACAAAACCACCTACTACAGCGCCAATAGGGCTGCCGATACCACCTACAATGGCCGCAGCAAACATAGGTAATAAAAGCATAAAGTAGGTAAAGGGTTTAAAACTTTTATCTAAGCCATATAAGGTGCCTGCAGTGGTGGCCAAGGCAGCCACTAAAATCCAGGTAATTAGCACCACTCGATCTGGGTTTATACCAGACAAAAGGGCTAAGTCTTTGTTGTCAGAAAACGCTCGCATCGCTTTACCGGTGCGGGTCTTTTGCAGGAAGTAAAATAACGCTGACACACAAACAATAGTCACAAATACAGTCAATACTTGCGTTGACTTTAAGGCCAAGCCTTCACTTAAGCCGGTAAATTCTTTAAATTCACGAGGCCTGAAAATAAACTTTGTACCGTCCATAAAACGCTGATCTCCAGGGCCTATGATGAAGCGCACAATGGCGTTTGTCATAAACATGACACCTGTAGAGACGATAACAAAAATCACTGGTGCGCTATTTTTAGTGCGATAAAATTTATAAACCGTTTTATCAAAGGCTAAGCTTAAGCCTATGGCTGCCACTATACCAAAGGGTAGGGCGAGTAAGGCAGTAGGCAATGGGCCAAAGCTTATGCCTATCGACTGAAAGCCCCAAGTCACCAGAATAACGGCCATGGTGCCAAAGGCCATCATGTCGCCGTGGGCAAAATTAGAAAAGCGCAAAATGCCATACACCAAAGTAATGCCGAGTGCACCTAGGGCTAATTGGGCGCCATAAGAGATGGCAGGCACAAGTACAAAGTTTGAGAACAACACTATGGCATTTAAAATATCAACAAATTCTGGCATCGATTAACCCCCCAAAAAGGTGCGGCGCACCACAGGATCAGCCAGTAGTTCATCACCACTGCCTGTATGTTTATTTGTACCTGTCACTAGAACATAACCTTTATCGGCAATGTTAAGCGCTTGGGCTGCGTTTTGTTCAACCATCAACACGGCAATGCCTTGTTGTTTTACTTCCAAGATACGGTCAAACAATTCATCCATAACGATAGGGGAGACCCCTGCAGTAGGCTCATCCAACATTAAAACGCTTGGTTGCGTCATCATGGCTCGACCTACGGCCACTTGCTGACGTTGGCCACCAGAAAGCTCGCCTGCGTGCTGACGACGCTTTTGCTTTAAGATAGGAAATAATTCATAGACCTGCTCCATAGTAGAGCTAAAGTCATCAGTGCGTAAAAAGGCACCCATTTCTAGATTTTCTTCTACAGTCATGCCCCCAAACACGTTGTGGGTTTGAGGCACAAAAGCAATGCCTTGTCCAACGCGATCTTGTGGAGACATGTGGGTGATGTCTTTGCCACCGAGCATTACGCTACCTTCACGTAGATTAAGCATGCCCAGTAAGGCTTTCATGGCGGTTGATTTGCCAGCGCCGTTAGGTCCTACGATGACAGCGATTTCACCTTTGTCCACAGACAAAGAACAGCCGTTAAGAATGTCTGCGCCACCATAACCACCACGTAATTGATCTGCTACTAGATAACTCATGCGCTAACCTCTGGTTTGTTCTTTAACCCAGTACCTAGGTAAGCTTCAATCACTGCCTCATTAGCGATGACTTCCTTAGCCGTACCTTGGGCAAGGACTGAACCTTCGGCCATAACGATAACTGGGTCACATAAGCGCCCAATAAAGTCCATGTCGTGTTCTATCATACAAAAGGTGTAACCTTTTTCTTGGTTTAAACGAACAATAGCTTCACCTACTTCTCGCAGCAAGGAGCGGTTTACACCAGCCCCCACTTCATCAAGTAAAACCACTTTAGCATCCACCATCATAGTGCGGCCTAGCTCTAAAAGTTTCTTTTGACCGCCAGAAAGGTTGCCTGCTAATTCTTGGGCCACATGGCCTAAGTTTAGAAAATCGATCACCTCCATGGCTTTGTCGCGTACTTTGGCTTCTTGTTGGCGCACAAGTGAAGGGCGAAACCAAGCATCCATAAGCTTTTCACCGGCTTGCTGCGAAGGCACCATCATCAAGTTTTCTAACACGGTTAAAGTGCCAAACTCATGGGCTATTTGAAATGTGCGTAATAACCCTTTATGAAATAATTCGTAGGGTGGAACGCCTGTAATGTCTTCACCGTCTAGGTATATGTGCCCAGAGGTAGGCGTTAAATTGCCTGCAATCATGTTAAAGAGTGTGGTTTTACCAGCCCCGTTAGGGCCAATGAGTCCGGTAATGGACCCTTTAGCGATTTCGATGGAGGCGTTATTAACGGCCTGCACGCCGCCAAAACGTTTACTCACTGATTCGACTTTGATCATGGGTGATCCTGTTATCTGCAAGGGGTCAAATGGGTTGCGATAGTTCAACCAAAAGTATGGCTGTATAAAGCCATGATTATACGGGCTAAGTATTGACAGGAAAAGATTAAGCGCTTCAAAAAGTGCCCCAATGACAATAATATGATAACTAGGGTCGCTATAAGTGTACTTTTAGAATGGTTTTGGTAAAGCTTGAAAGCGGTATGGAAAAGCTACCCTCGAAATGATCCATCTTGTGCATCAAGAATGCTCATGATTTCATTTAAATGCTGTTGGCAAAAATCTGCGCCATAGTTTTGCCACTGTTGTGCAGTTTTTTCAGCAACCTCATGGCTTACTGGGTCTATGGGTTGGCCGGTACTATAGCAATCTAAAAGCGTGCGGCAGGCACGCTCAAAGTAATACATATCGTCAAAGCACTCTGCGATGCTGTTAGCAATGACTAAAACGCCATGATTTCCCATGAGTAAAATACGCTTATCACCCATACAGGTGGTGAGGCGTTCAGCCTCGTTACCCAAACCCATACCGCCAAAGCCAGTATCAATCGCCACCCGTTGATAAAAGCGCATGGTGTTTTGGTCTATAGGGTACATTGTCTTATCTTTAAGGCATGCCAAGGCTGTGGCATAGCGACTATGCAGGTGCATGATGCAACGAGCATCAGGAAAGTTGCGATGCAAGGCACCATGAATTGCCCAGGTAGTAGGATCTGGTGCGTTGGCTTGATTCATAGTGCTTTTGTCGTTTGCATCTAGTAGCAGAAGCTCACTAGCCTTCATGGTACTAAAGTGACGACCTTGGGGGTTACATAAAAACTGTTGCCCATCATCTGATACAGCAACACTAAAATGGTTAGCGACTCCTTCATGCATATCCATTTGTGCAGTCCACCTAAAACATGCTGCAAGTTCTGTTCTGGCTAGCTGTATCGAGTTTGGCTGTTGAGTAGTCATATTAATACCAGTTGTTTAGTGGCTGCATGTTGGAGATAATAGGCGCAATGTTTTGTTATGTGAAGTAAATTATGAATACCGAACAACCTCGCAATCCGCTTCATGGTGTGAAGCTAGAACAAATTGTCACCGACCTTGTGGAGAGTTTTGGCTGGGAAGTGTTAGCAGATCAAATAAATCTGAACTGCTTTAAAGCTGACCCAAGTATTAAATCTAGCCTAAAGTTTTTACGTAAAACCCCATGGGCTAGGGAAAAGATAGAATCTCTATACTTATATGCCATTGTACGAGGCAAACCCCTTAGGTCTCAAGCAGATTACCAAGCGGATTACCAAGCAAAGTTTCAAGCTAAAACAAGGTCCCAATCCAAACCTGCTGCTAGATCTGCTGCACCTAACAGCAATATTTGGAAAAATCCTGCCTAACTTTCGCTAGACAGGCGCTGGCCCGTTTTTACGCAGTGCTCTAGCAGCTTGCTAATACTGCTAGCTTGCGTGTCACTGTTGGCTAATATCAGGCGGATCCCAGTTTTCCCCTGATATTTAGCATAATCTACAAATGCGCCACCTTCAGCTTGCATGGTTTTGCATATGCCAATGTTTAATGTGCGCAGCTGTTCTTCGCTCAATGCAGCGCATGGACGATATTGAAAAAGCACGTTGAGGTAGGGGGCAGGGCCGATCATATGTAAGTCTGACGAGGCTTCAATAGTGTCCACGCAGCCTTGCTTCAAGCCTTGTAAATGATCAATCTTATTAGCAAATCCGTTGCTGCCAATAGCTTTCCAGCTGAGCCACACCTTGAGGGCATCGGCACGCCGTCCGCACTGAATAGACTTTTGACCTAAGTTAAAGGCTGCGTTTTCGTCGCTATGGAAAAGGTAATCACCACCGCCACCGCCGCAGGTTTGCTCCAACATACCTTTATGGCGTGTCAATACAACTGCTGCAGTAATGGGCACATTCATCAGCTTGTGCGCGTCCCAGGCAAAGGAGTCAGCTAACTCACAGCCGCTAAGTAGGTGCTTTGAGTGTTGTGAAAATAATATAGGAGCACCCCAAGCACCATCGATATGCAACCAAAGGTTATATTTGTCAGCTATTGCCCTACATTCTGGCACAGGGTCAAACGCGCCAAGCACTGTTGTGCCTGCGGTGAGGCCAATGTAAAACGGCTTGTGTCCTTGTTGGACACTTAGTTCTACGGCTGCTAATAAAGCGGCTGGGCAAAGTCTGCCGTGTTCGTCAGAGGCTACTGCTATTAAATTCTCTGTACCTATACCTAAAACATTTGCCGCTTTTTGGCCAGAGTAGTGGGCTTGATCTGATACAAATGCGACTAATTTTTGGGGACTATAACCTTTGGTTTTAATATCGGGGCAGGCTTGATGACGAGCCATCATCATGCCGATAAGATTGGCCTGACTACCACCGGAAACCATGATGCCATCGCCGGTTTTTGAGTCGGTGGTAAAGCCTACCAAACGATTCCACTGATTGATGAGTTCTTGCTCCATCAAAGTCGCAACAGGACTCATTTGGTATGTGTGCATGTTGGCATTGCTTAAGCTAGTCACCCAATCACCAAAAAGTGCTGGATCGTTGCGACCAGAATAAAGTAACTTAAAGAAATCTACTTGAGCGCTGTCAGGTTGATAGGTTAAATATTGGCCCGCTGCTTGTTTCAACTCATCCAGCTCAGAACCCTCCAAACCTAAACTAAAATCTATGATTTTATTAAGATCTTTAGCATTAATAGGCTCACTCACAGGGCGATCTTGGCGCAAATGCTCTGTTGCAAGTTGCTGGAAGATGTCGAGATATCGTTGCATTGTCTGGTCCTTATAAAAGCAAATTTGATTGTAGGATTAAGGTGTATGTGTTACTTTTCCGCCATCTATTAGCATGCACATTTAGGCGTCATTAATGACCTCATCGACTACTTCAACGCACAGCACAGAACTACCTAGCTTTGAAAAACACGGCAAGGTGTCTGTTTGGTGCTCTACCATAAGCTATGACACCATTGCAGATAGTTATTTTGAAGAAGATGAACAAGGGTTAGATGCCTGGGCGAGAAACTTTTCCATTACCGATTACGACCATGAAAACATGGAAACTAATGGTGTTGCAAGTGGAACTGCACTAGTCAAAAGTATTATCCAAGACTGTTCTTACTCTAGTGCATATGGTGAGGGCGTTATACATAAAATTAGCAAAATGGGCCATCAGCAAGTGAGTTGGATTATTTTGCTATTTGATTTTGAATACCGCAATAAACTTACCAAGATACATGAAGATGACGTTGTGCAATATGTGGGATCGTTTGTGTACGATATGGATTCTACAAGCTTGGCAGAGCAAGAGCAGATAGAAGCGGCAAGAGAAGAAAAGCGTTTGTTAGAAGTGCAGCGATTACTAGAAGAGCAAGCAGTGCTCAGTGATGCTGAAGCAAAGGCAGCACCAATGCTTGAGCCAGTCATAGAATCGATTAAACCCCAATCAACAGTAGAACCTGCCATTAAAAAAGTAGAGCCCAAGGGCCATAATCCTTGGCTAAAATAACTGCTGCGAATTTTTATACCCGTTTTTGGTATTTTTTGTGAGCTAAAACATATAAAAACTCTAACATAAGGGTAGCACCAGCTAATGCCGTAATTTCAGCATGATCATAGGCTGGATTTACTTCAACCAAGTCAAATCCTACAATGTTGACGTCTTTTAAACCGCGAATGATTCTCAATGCTTTATCGGTGGTTAAACCACCCACCACTGGTGTGCCTGTGCCTGGCGCATAAGCGGGGTCTAAGCAATCAATATCAAAGGTTAAATAAACCGGCAGCTGACCCACTCTTTTGATGATAGCAGCCACAATGTCATCAGCGCTCATGTCATTTGCTTGGGCAGCGTCTATCACTTCAAACTCATGGTCTTCTGGTCTGTATTCTGTGCGAATACCTACTTGTATAGAATGTTTAGGGTCTATTAAATTTTGTTTTGGAGCATGGTAAAACATGCTGCCATGATCTATTTCTGTGTCGTTAGGATAAGTATCTGTGTGGGCGTCAAAGTGCACTAATGCCATTTTTCCATAATGTTTGGCATGAGCCCTAAGTAATGGCAATGCCACATAATGATCACCACCTACACTCACCATTTTAGTGCCAGACCTAATAATGATATCAGCGTGTTGTTCTATTTCTCTATTGAGATCATCAGGATTACCTGGAATAAAATCTAAATCGCCATAATCGGCCACTTTTAGGTATTTAAATGCATCAAAGCTCCAAGGCCAGCGCCTGCCTTCCCATCCCACATTACTGCTTGCCTGGCGCACAGCATTAGGCCCTGATCGCGTGCCTGCTCGGCCTGTAGTGGCTAGGTCAAATGGTAAACCCACAATAGCAGCATCAAAATGTTGGGTCATATCTCGAGTAAGGGGGCGAGCTAAAAAGCTAAATTGATTGGCATACATAGAAATAATGGAGGGATCACCTATGAGCTTGTTTTTGGCCATGACTTTAAGTCTCTGTATAGATCTGTTCAGAATAATGCACAATATCGCTAATATAAATACATATTGCAAGATTTTGGTAAGCTAGTGGAGGTTAATCAATGTGGCAATAAACTAGATGTGAATAATGCATATAAATAATAAATAAAACTAATGATTAAATTTAATTTATTAATTTTACTAATGAAGAAATAAAAACTAGAATGCCCCCAGTCTCGTTGCTGCAAGCTATTTATGAAGTAGGCAACAGTGTCATTAATTCAGTTAAGCGTAACAAACAGGTGAATGCCATGAATCCACAAAATATGCCTCGTACTATCGAAATTCCAAATGGCCAAAAGGTAGTGGCCACTTTTTCTAAGCAAGAGCTTAGTAACCGTCTTGCTAAATTGCGTGCTCACATGGCAACAGCCAATGTAGATGCCGTGGTGTTGACCTCGTATCACAACATTAACTACTTCTCTGATTTTGTTTTTTGTCGCTTTGGTCGTGATTATGCCTTAGTAGTCACACAAGACAACTATACAACGGTTACAGCTAACATTGACGGTGGTCAACCATTTCGCCGCAATCAGTTGGGCGACAACGTAGTTTACACCGACTGGCAAAAAGGCAACTTTTTTGTAGCGCTTAAAAATTTGATCAAGCAAGGCAGCAGCATTGCAGTCGAATATGACCACATGCCTTTGGCGACTATGGACGTTGTAAAGGCCACTTTCCCAACCTCACAGTTCACCGATATCGGTGTGCCAACCATGCAAATGCGCATGATCAAGTCTGCTGAAGAAATCGCAGTCATTAAGCATGGATCTCGTATTGGCGACATTGGTGGTGCTGCTATACGTGATGCGATCGGTGTGGGTGTGCCAGAGTACGAAGTAGCTTTGGCAGGCACTCAAGCTATGATTCGGGAAATTGCCAAGACCTTCCCAGATGGCGAGTTGATGGATACTTGGGTCTGGTTCCAATCGGGTATGAACACCGATGGCGCTCATAACCCAGTTACTAGTCGCAAGATTGAAGCCGGTGATATCCTTAGCCTTAACTGCTTTCCCATGATTGCAGGTTACTACACTGCTCTTGAGCGTACTTTGTTCTCAGAACATGCCAGCGATCGCCATCTGGAATTGTGGGAAATTAACTGTAAGGTCCACCGCCGTGGCTTAGAGTTGGTTAAGCCCGGTGTCAAGTGCAGTGATGTGGCGCATGAACTGAACGAGATCTTTGCTGAGCACGATGTGCTGCAGCACCGCACGTTTGGCTATGGCCATTCGTTTGGCACCTTAAGCCATTACTACGGCCGTGAAGCTGGACTTGAGTTTCGTGAAGACGTAGATACAATCCTAGAACCAGGTATGGTGGTCTCTATAGAGCCTATGATCATGTTACCTGAAGGCATGGCTGGTGCGGGTGGTTATCGTGAGCATGACATTTTAGTGGTTGGTGAGGAGGGTGCTGAAAACATTACTAAGTTCCCATTTGGTGCAGAGCACAATATCATTAAAGGCTAAGTAGATCTGATCTACTAATCTTTACAGGCCAGCTTAGTGTATTCATTAAGCTGGCTTTTTTTGTCTGCTTATTCGTTTTTGCAATGCTAAATCTAGCGATTATGGTGTACATATTATTGTCAAAGGTATCCCATTAATCTAACCTATTAAGTGGTGGCCCTATACTGATCGAATGAACCACAATGTTGGTGTTAGCAGTGAGTTAAATTTTTGCGGCTAAAGCCCGCGCAGCAGCGCTGTGCTGTTGCAACAATGGGCCTACATCTAAGCCTTCAATGACGCCATATTTTACCCGCCATTGACCAGCTACCATCACATGTTCTGCTTTATGGGCTCCACATAGTAATAGCGCAGCTAATGGGTCGTGACTGCCACTAAAACGCATTTCATCCAATTTGAAGAAAGCAATATCAGCTTGCTTTCCTACTTCGAGGGAGCCAATGTCTGAGCGACCCAGCATCTTAGCACTACCTTTTGTGGCCCATCGGTAGGCGTCAAAATGACTGACTTGGGCGCCATATTTTAAACGCTGCAGATAGAGAGCTTGGCGCACCTCTTGAATCATATTAGACCCATCATTGGAGGCAGACCCGTCCACACCAAGACCTACAGGGCAACCGGCGGCTTCAAGTTCCTGTACGGGAGCCATGCCCGAAGCTAACATCATATTGGACGTAGGGCAGTGGCAGATGCCAGTACCTGCTGCACCTAAACGCTGAATCTCTTCGGCGTTAAAGTGAATACCATGGGCCAGCCACGTTTGAGGCCCAAGCCAACCGACACTATCAAGATAGTCAACAGTGCGTAAACCAAAGCGTTGCAAACAAAAATTTTCTTCATCGATGGTTTCAGCTAAATGGGTGTGAAGCATTACATTATGTTCTAATGCAAGAGTTGCAGAGTTGCGCATCAATTCGGGGGTGACAGAAAAAGGTGAGCAAGGTGCTAAAGCTACTTGCAACATGCTGCCTTTATTTGGGTTGTGATAACGTTGAATTACGCGCTCGCTATCAGCTAAAATAATGTCTTCTTGCTGTACTGTGCTTTGTGGCGGTAAACCCCCATCATTAACCCCTAAGCTCATAGAACCACGGGTCATGGTCATACGGATGCCAATGCTTGCTGCTGCTTCTGCCTGTATGTCCATCGCCTGAGTGAGTGCCTCAGGAAACAAGTAATGGTGATCTGCCGCTGTGGTGCAGCCAGATAATAACAGCTCAGCTAACGCTAAACGTGTAGCTTGGTATAACATGTCTGGCTCTAACCCTGCCCACACGGGGTAGAGGCTGGTAAGCCAACCAAATAATGGTTTGTTGAGTGCTTGTGGTAAGGCACGGGTCAGGGTTTGGTAAAAATGGTGATGGCCGTTGATTAAACCTGGCAAAATCACTAAATCGCCACAATCCATCACTTCATCAAAACGACACTTTGGTTGCTGTCCTTGGCCTACTAGTTCTAATATTTCTTGGCCTTTGACCACTAGTCCACCTTCGGCATTGTCAGCCAATATAGCAAGCGGATTTTTAAGCCAAATAGCATGGCTGGATGACGCTTTAGGTAATGTGTTAAGTGAAGATTCGGTAGGCATAGAGATGGTTCTTCCAAGTTTAGCGTCATTATATTTGCGCTTCAAATTATCGTAACTAAGGTCTAAATACTAGAACTATTGGTTATTTTTTATTGCTTTATGTTTTGGTCATTTAAAATCATATCAGCAGCTTTTTCTGCAATCATAATGGTTGGAGAATTGGTGTTGCCTGAGGTAATGGTTGGCATAATAGAGGCGTCTACGACACGCAGCCCCTTTACACCATTCACCCGCAAATCTACCCCCACCACGGCTTGATCATCAGAGCCCATTCGGCAGGTTCCCACTGGATGAAATATAGTAGTGCCTATCTCACCAGCAATCTTAGCTAAGTCGGTATCTGTTTGATAATTAATGCCTGGTTTTATTTCAACAGGGTTATAACGTTCCATTACAGATTGCTCAGCAATGCGGCGGGCTAATCTTATGGCATTTACAGCCACTTTTTTGTCAGAATCAGTACTCAGGTAATTTGGATCAATGTGAGGGTGGGCCAGAGGGTCAGCACAAACAATGTGGGTTGAACCACGACTTTGTGGCCGCAAGGCGACGATGCTCGTTGTGAAGGCACCAAAAGGATGAAGTGGGTCGCCAAATTTTTCCAGTGACAATGGCTGAACATGAAATTCTAAATCTGCAGTTTCAACGTCAGCACTTGATTTTGCGAAGATACCTAGCTGGCTTGGAGCCATAGACATAGGTCCCTTTCGGAAAAATATATATTCAAGTCCAATAGTTAACTTACCCCATAGTGTACTGGCTCGTTTATTAAGAGTCATTACATTGTCTACTTTGAAAGCCACTCGAAGCTGGAGGTGGTCTTGCAGGTTTTCTCCAACCTCATCACTTTGATGGACTAAATCTATACCGGCTTTAAGTAAGTGTTGTGGGTTGCCAATGCCTGATAGCTCGAGGATTTGGGGTGACCCAATGGCACCTGCACTTAGGATCACTTCGCCGCAAGTATAGTAAGTGGTAGGGTGGCCCTTTACTATAACCTCGACCCCACAAGCGCGTTTATCTTTAAAGATCACTTTTTTAACTTGTGCATGAGTGACTACGGTTAGGTTTTTTCGATGTTTTACAGGCCGCAAAAATCCTTTTGATGTATTCCAGCGCCAACCGTCTTTTTGGTTTACCCTAAAATAGGAAGACCCCTCATTATTGCCCTGGTTGAAATCCTCAATTTTTTCTATTCCAGCCTGTTGGGCAGCATCTTGATAAGCGTCTAAAATTTCCCAAGATAGGCGCTGTTTTTCGACGCGCCACTCACCACCTGTGCCATGAAAAACATCTGCACCAGCATAATAGTCTTCTGATTTTTTAAAGTAGGGTAGTACGTCATCCCATCCCCACCCAACATTACCCATGTCACGCCAGGCGTCATAATCATTAGATTGACCTCGCATATATATCATGCCATTTATGGATGAACACCCACCTAACACCCTCCCACGTGGGTAATGGATCTCTCGACCATTTAGACCATTTTGTTGGGCTGTCTTGAAGCCCCAGTCAGTGCGAGGGTTACCCATACAATATAGGTAACCAACGGGTATGTGAATCCATATATAATTATCTTTACCGCCAGCTTCTAGTAACAACACTTTTGTATTTGGGTTGTTAGAGAGTCGATTTGCAAGAACACAGCCTGCGGACCCGCCGCCTACGATAATATAATCGTAGATTAAATTTTCTGTTGTCATGGCTGTGCCTGGTAAGTGCTTAAAGTTAAAAATGGCCGTTACTCTTAAATTCTATCAACAACTTGATTGTTTAGACAGGGGTTCAATCAATAGCCCAATATGTCTGCATAAAACTAAACAAAGTAGGTTGGCAGATTTCGTATTTAAGGGCACAATAGTCACCTGTAAAATTTGCTTAGGTGAAAGCCCAAAATGCAGTTATTTGCCCACCGAGGTGCCAGTGATTTAGCGCCAGAAAATTCTATTAAAGCGTTCCGCTTATCACTTGAGCAGCAGTGTGATGGCATTGAGTTGGATGTGCGTTTGATGTCGGGAAAAGTTGTAGTAATCCACGATATTACAGTAGATCGGACCACTAATGGGGAAGGTTTGGTAGGTCAATTCACTTTAGAGCAGTGGCAGCGCCTTGACGCAGGTGATGGTTGTCCACCGCCAAGTTTGCGGCAGGTGCTCACTCTTGTAGGAGGGCGTTGTGATGTGAATATTGAGCTTAAGTCGGCTGACTTAGTTGCCCAAGTGGCGTACGAAATTGAATATGCTGTTAACCAGCTTGATTTTGAGCTGGCCCAGATATGCGTGTCTGCCTTTGATCATCGGTTATTAATGGCGTTAAAAAAGTTGTCACCTGGTCTTAATATTGCACCACTTATCGCCTCATGCCCTGTCACATTGGCACAGTTAGCTTGCAGCATGGGTGCGCAGGCCATACATAGCTACACAGAAACCACAAACGCAGATCTTGTTAACGACGCACATGAGCGAAATTTATTGGTACGCGTTTACACGGTAACACAGGCGTCTGATCTTTTGCGTTTAAAACAAATGGGTATTGATGCTGCGTTTGTCAACGATGTTGCTTGGGCTAGAGGTATACTCAGCTTAGCTTGTTGATTTTGTGATGACTCCACCAAATTACCAGCAGCAGTAAGGCTAAAACCGGTAAACTCATCAAATTAATGGTTTTCCAATGGGTCACACTTAACAGCCAACCTGCAGACAAGGATGCGATGGCCTGCACGCCAAACACCATAAGCTCATTAAATCCTTGGGCACGGTATTTTTCTGCTTCGTGATATGTGGTGATCAAAAGAGAAGTACTGCTTACAAAAAGAAAGTTCCAACCCACACCTAAACTCACAAGACTAAGCCAATAACCACCAACAGACTGATCCACCTGGCTAACGCCGACACATGTGGCAATAGCCAATATACCTATGACCATCATGGTTCTATGGCCATAGCGGGTGATCAATTTTCCAATAAATAATGAGGGTAAAAACATACCCACAATATGCCATTGGATGACAAAGCCGGTGTCGTCCATGCTATGGCCATCTATAACGTGCATGCTAAGGGGTGTTGCTGTCATAAGAAACACCATTAACGCATAAGAGATAGTTGCAGCAAAAACGGCTAAAAAGAAGTTTGGTTGCTGTGCCAATTGCCTAATAGTGCGGCCTTTTGTGTAGTCTTTAGAAATTGATTGTGCCTGTGGCGCTTGCATCCACATTAAAATAAAGCCTGGTATTAATACCAATACTGCCAATGCAAGGTATGAGCCAACAAAGGTATATTGTGGAATCCAATTTTGGGCGTAATTGACGACGTTGGGGCCCAAAAATGCTCCTGCAATGCCAGATATTAAGATTGCTGATATAGCTTGTGGAGCTACTTCGATGGCCACACTTTCAGCAGCTGCAAAGCGATAATGCTGCACAAAGGCGTAACTTAGGCCCAAACTTAGACAAGCAAAGCAGTAAAGCCAAAAATGGCTTTGCCAGATTGCAGCAGCACCCAATAAAGCTGACATTGCGGCAACGACCGCTGCACTTATAAAGCCAGTTTTACGACCTTTTTTACTCATAAATATAGCGGCGGGCCATGTGCCAATTGCAGTGCCTATTACTGAGGCGGCTACAGGGAGAGTAGCCATAGCGATAGATGGGGCCAGAAGTGCACCTATAATACCACCTAAGAAAAAAGTAACAGAGGCTCCAGCAAAGGAAAATGCGTGTGAAACAGACAGCAACCATACATTGCGGCTAAGAGTTTTGGTGGGCATATAGATTAACAGTAGTTGTTTTTAACAAAGTCTATATTAACTGATCTAACGCATTGTAACTAGAAGGTATTTACCTAAAGTGAGCGGGTGTTTACTTGCTAGGATTCACTGGCCGTGATAGTTTTAAACGAATGTTTAAAACATCACAATAAGCAAAAATTTATCATGACTAGTACTACCATTGATCGGATATTAGATGCCGCCGAAGTTGAGTTTGCAGCTCATGGTTTTGTGGAAACCTCTTTGAGGACAATTACCACCAAAGCCAACGTTAATTTGGCTGCAGTAAACTATCACTTTGGATCAAAAAAAGGTTTGATTCAGTCGGTCACGGATCGTTTTTTGGAACCATTGATTAAAAATCTTCAGGTACATTTAAGGGAATATGAACAGTGCCACATTGATGCTGATGTTAATGGAAAGGTGGTTGGACAAACTGATGAGCAAGAGTTACAGCAGCTTTTAGGTATTTTGGCGTACTCTTGTCAGCAAGTTGCACAACAAAATCATCACAGTTTGGCAGTGCTAGCGCGGCTCATAAATACAGCGTATAGCCAATCTCAAGGGCACCTTCGAAAGCACCTTACCCATCAGTACGGTGCTTCGTTTATGCATTTTATGAAGTTATTACGCCAATATATGCCTTCAATGAATGATGAGCAGTTTTTTTGGCGCTTTCATTATTTATTAGGAATACTGGTTTTTTCCATTTCTAGTAGTGACGCGTTGTTAGCAATTTGTGAGCGAGAGTACACAAACAAAAGAAATGTGGATCAAATTATGGCAGATATTATTCCCGTTATGGCAAGCGCAGCCCAAGCACCAATTAAAGGAGAACTTTCATGAACATGTTGGATCAGTTATTAGGAACTGTGGGGATAAATACATCCCAGTCCATACTGCTAACTAAAGTATTTTTATTAGTGTTTACTGTGTTGTTGTTTAATTTTTTAGTACGCAAGGCCTTTGAGCGTCTAGCTGTTCAACTACAAAAAACTGAGAACGAATGGGATGATGCTTTATTAGATGCTGCTCGTAAACCCTTAGCTTGGGGCGTGTGGGTGATTGGCATGGCTTGGGTCGTTGATGTTGTGAGTCACTCGTTTGACGCAGGTACGTTGAGTGTTGTAGCAAACCTTCGGGATACATTGCTTATTGTTTTGATTTCGTGGTTTTTATTGCGCTTAGTTAATGTAGCTGTGGCAATGCTAGCTCGCCCAGGCAAACACAGAGACGCATGGGACAAAACCACTGTTGAGGCCATGGGAAAGTTGGTCAAGGCATCTATTATTATCACGGCTGTTTTGTCGTTGATGCAACATTTTGGTTTTTCTATCTCAGGGCTATTAGCCTTTGGTGGAGTGGGTGGTATTGCTATTGGTTTTGCGGCAAAAGGCTTGTTGTCCAACTTCTTTGGCGGTTTGATGATCTATATGGATCGACAGTTTTCTGTGGGTGATTGGATACGATCTCCAGATAAAGAAATAGAAGGCACTGTGGAGTATATTGGCTGGCGTATTACTCGTATTCGCACTTTTGATATGCGCCCACTTTATGTTCCCAATGCAACCTTTACCAGTATTTCTGTAGAAAACCCTTCGAGGATGTCGAATAGGCGATTCTATGAAACCTTTGGCTTGCGTTATGATGATCAAGACAAAGTGCAAGCTATTACACTGGCAATCAAAGAAATGTTGTTGGCACATACGGCTATAGACACGCAGAAAACCTTGATGGTGAACGTCAATACGTTTAACTCCCACAGCGTAGATTTTTTTGTGTACAGTTTTACTAAAACCACTAATTGGGCTGAGTTTCATACTATCAAGCAGGAGTTACTGGGTGTTATAGCGGATATAGTTGCTCACCACGGAGCCGAGTTTGCATTCCCTACACAAACTATTCAAATGGCGCATCAACAGCAAGAGGTTTAATACTGAACATGAATAAACGGCATTATATCTTTGGATATGGAAGTTTGATAAGTAGCTCTAGTCGTCGCATTACGGGGATTGCTGGTAAATCATTAGCCGCTCGTGTGCAAGGGTTAGAAAGGACCTGGGTAAGTTGGAAGGGCACCCAAATGCGAGCGGTTGCTGCCAGAGCAATGCCTGGAGCGTGGTGTAATGGTGTAGTGTTTGAGGTGCCTGAGTCTGAATTAGAAAAATTTGATGACCGAGAGACTCATTATATTCGCACCAAACTTGATCACTCCCAAATTACCTATCTACCAGGCTATGAAACTTTAGAAAAAGATAGCCAAGTATGGGTGTACCTTTACGATCATGAGCGCAATGGACTGCAAGTCGCACCCATCGTTCAGTCTTACCTAGATGTGATTCTATTAGGCTGCCAAGAAATTGCGCCAGGCTTTGCTGAGGAATTTATCCAACATACTCAAAACTGGCACGGTTGGCATGATGATCGCCTCCATCCTGTTTATCCCCGTGCTCAGGCGCATACACAGGCCATAGAGCTGGACCAGTTATTGGCAGAGCAAGTGCCTCAAGCATTTAATCTAAGGTGCTTGGCACCGTAAGGTCAACCAGCGCAGGCTCATTTTTAAGTGTTGTTTCTAAGCTCGAATCAGTTTCTAAAATAGGTGCAGTTTTCAAAACCGTATCTTCTTCTAATATAGGCTCAGACGGGGTATATGGTATTATTTTTACTAGCAGCACTAGCTTAGGGTGGTCTAAGTAGTGCAGCTCGTTACTACGCATCTTACGGCGTTGCACTAGGCTGTAGCGAGTTTCTATGTCGGGTGCTAGTGGACTATCTAAGCTGAATAAGTAGCTTGTAGATCTTTGACTAGTTGCATTTTGAGTTTTAGGGAATTGATTTAGATGGATGTCGCTGTGAACATGCAGGTAGCGCCCTTTACTAAACCCTAACCGTCCTTCAAGTTGTTGATGACCACCCCAAGCATAACCAGCTCTAATATCAATCCAGTTGATGACTTTGTTGCCTGTTAATATTTGGCGCCAACTTTGGTGAAACAATACATCATAACTATCGTTGGTCGTTAACGTGTCAGCTTCATTGTTGAGTATGCGTTGATTTATGGGCAGACTAACAAACTCCTCACTATCCAGTTGCAAAGAGTTCTCGGTGGGATCCAACTCAGTAAGTACTCTAGCATTATCAAAAGATATAATGTCAGGCATAGATGGAAAGGCTTCTGAGTCTATAGTGTGATCTATGCGATTTGCAACGATGACTTCTATTTGGTACCAAGTGTCGCTCTTATTGATGGCGGCCAGGGCGGAATTTGCCTGTGGCAGAATTAACCCAACCATAAAGCATGCCAATATACGTTTATAAAAAACACTGTGCAAAGTAGGTCTTGATACCATAATTAACTCAATTGTTTAATTAGATCTTCCATGCGCTGAAAGCGCGTTTCAATCTTTTCCATTGGTAAAGTAAAACGTAAATTTGTGGCGCCATCAAACCTAAAGTTTCTAGATTGAGTTTGTACTAACTTCACTAGAATCATAGGATCTATATTGGTATTTTTACCAAATTCTATACGCCCACTGCCAGCTGATGCTTCAATGCGAGTGACACCAATTGCCTTGGCCCTTAACTTTAAACGATTTTGACGGAAAAGGTTTTTTATTTGATCGGGTAATAACCCAAAGCGGTCAATCATTTCCACTTGCAACTCTTTTAATGCGGCATCGTGCTCAGCGTTGGCAATGCGTTGATACATAACTAGGCGATTATGTACGTCTGGTAAATAGGTTTCAGGAATCAGTGCTGCTAAATGGAGGTTGACTTCTGTGCCCCTAGTGAGGGGCTGGTCTAGATTGGGAGTCTCGCCTCTTTTCATGGCATCAACCGTTTGGTTTAGCATTTCCATATACAAGCTAAATCCAATGCCTTGCATTTGACCACTTTGTTCTTCGCCCAAGAGCTCACCAGCGCCTCGTATTTCCAGGTCGTGACTTGCTAGGGTAAAGCCTGCACCAAGATCTGCAGTGGCTTCAATCGCCTCTAAGCGTTTGACAGCATCTTTACTCAATAGCTTTGGGTGTGGGGTCATTAAATAGGCATAGGCTTGATGATGCGAGCGTCCTACGCGCCCGCGTAACTGATGTAACTGGGCCAAACCAAATTTATCAGCACGCTCAATAATAATAGTATTGGCCGTAGGAATATCAATGCCCGTCTCGATAATAGTGGAACATACCAGTACATTTGAACGTTTGTGGTAAAAGTCTCCCATCACTTGTTCTAGGTTGCGCTCACGCATTTGCCCGTGGGCCACGCTAACACGCGCCTCAGGCACTAATTCACGTAGCCTTTGTGCACTATTTTCTATGGTCTTCACTTCGTTGTGTAAATAGTACACCTGCCCACCACGAAGTAGCTCTCGTAAAATAGCTTCTTTAACTAGCTTTTGATCATCTTGCCTGACAAACGTTTTGATGGAGATTCGCCGAGCAGGTGGAGTGGCAATAATAGATAGATCACGCATGCCGGCCATAGACATGTTTAGTGTTCTGGGAATTGGAGTCGCGGTTAGGGTTAATATATCCACTTCTGAGCGCAATTTTTTAAAAGATTCTTTTTGTTGAACACCAAAGCGGTGCTCTTCATCAATAATAAGTAAACCCAAACGCTTGAACTTGAGCTTACCTTGCAAAATTTTGTGGGTGCCTACCAAAATGTCTAGTTTGCCGTCTTCTGCTTGCACCATGGCTTTATTTTGTTCGGCGCTGGTTTGGAAACGTGACATCACACTGACATTGACGGGCCAATTTGCGAAGCGATCTCTTAGGGTTTCAAAGTGTTGCTGAGCAAGCAGTGTAGTAGGCACTAAAAGTGCCACTTGCTTGCCGCCATTAACAGCCATAAAGGCGGCTCGCATGGCCACTTCTGTTTTACCAAAGCCCACATCGCCGCAGACTAATCTGTCCATTGGCTGATCTGCCATCATGTCACTTAACACGGCTTTTATTGTTTGCTCTTGATCTGGTGTTTCCTCATAGGGAAACGCATCACAAAAAGCTTGGTAGCTTTCATCTGGTTTTGGAAACGCATGACCATCTCGAGCTTCTCGCATTGCATAAATGTGCAGTAGCTCTGCTGCTGTGTCTTTAATTTTTTCTGCAGCTTTACGCTTGGCCTTGGTCCATTGTTCGCCACCTAGCTTATGAAGTGGGGCATTTTCCCCACCAGAATACCGTGATAAAAGCTCAATGCCAGAAACGGGTACATAAAGCGTGGCTTCGTTGGCGTAGAGCAGTACTAAAAATTCAGCATCTTGACCATCTATACTTAGTGTCTGTAATCCATTGTATCGACCTACGCCATGGTCTTGATGTACAACCGCATTACCAACGCTTAGCTCTGCTAAATCATGAATTGCAGTGTTAGGATTTTCTGTGGCTTTGTCCCGCCTGCGTCGCTGTAGTACTTTTTGCCCAAATAATTGTGCTTCACAGACCACTAAAATTTTGTGTTCGGGTAAATTTAATCCTTGCTCCAAAGGCGCAACACAGATACTAAAGTTAGGTTTTTCGGTCACAAGTCCTGACCAGCCTTCCATGTCTATAGGTGCATTGGGCAACACTTTAAATAAATCTAATAAAGCTTCCTTTCTACCAGCAGATTCAGCACAAATTAATACGCGCTGATCAAGCCCTTTGATTGCTGTTTGAAGTGCTGATAGAGGGTTGGATAATTGATTGTTAATGGCCAATTCTGGGTTTTGTGCACCCCCTAGATTATACGAACCTTTTTGAGCTTCTGGTTTGACTAATGCACCTTCTTGAACATCAATTATTGGAAAGTTCTTTAAGCTAGAAAACATCTCATCTATAAATAAGAATAGCTGCTTAGGAGCAAGCAGGGGACGCTCTATGTCATGTCCATAGTCTTCATAGCGAGATTCGATGTCCTGCCAAAAATGTATAGCTTGGGCTTCAATGTCACCTTGTCTTACTACAAGAGCAGAACTTGGGAGGTAATCCAATAAGGTAGACATGGTATTAAAAAATAACGGAATGTAATACTCGATCCCAGCAGGAGCATAGCCCTGGCTTACGTCCTGATATATGGGGCAGGCCTTGGGGTCCAGATCAAATTGGCTGGTGAAGTTTTGTCTAAAGTGGCTAATGGCGGCATCGGTCAGTGGAAATTCACGCGCTGGTAATAAATTAAATTCGGTAATTAAGGCGGTAGTACGCTGACTGTCTGCATCAAAATAACGCAGGCTTTCAATCTCGTCATCGAGTAACTCTATGCGTAACGGTGCATGACTACCCATGGGATAGAGATCTATTAAGCCGCCTCTTAGGGCATATTCACCGGCTTGAGATACGGTTTCTGTAAGTAAGTAGCCCGCTTGATCCAAACGTTGGCGAAATTGGCTTTGTGGTAACTCCTGCCCGGTTTTTAATGTAAAACTGTTGCCTGCCAAATAGTTCATAGGTGGCAACCGGTGCAACAAAGTTGCTACAGGCACTATGACCACACCCAGGCTTAAGTGAGTGATTTGATTGAGTGTGCTTATGCGCTGTGAAATGATATCTGGATGAGCTGAAAAGCTATCGTATGGGAGTATTTCCCAGTCTGGGAGCATTAGGCAATCATAGCCAGTATCGGCCAGGAAAAAATTCAGTTCAGCACTTAGCTTAAGTGCTGCATCGGTATCTTTTACCAGGGCTAATACTGGCCCATTATGAGCTTGTGCTGCCTCGGCGATCGCCAAAGCAGAGGTTGCTCCATGGGCTTGTCCCCAAAGAGCCTTATTGCCCGGTTTATTGGGCATAGGGATAGATTGTAATAACACGCAAAAGTCCTAAGGCGTTGGCCGTAAAGGCAAAAATTAACAGTGCTATTGTAGTGACTTCTGTTTTAACTTGCATTAAAACCTAGTGCATTGGTCCATATAAAAATGTTGTTGCTTAAATACGCACCTTAAGCGGGTGCGCATTTCGAGAGAGTGGATATCGGCCTCAATAACTACTTATACCGGGCTTAAAAAATCACAGTGAAAAAATAATATCCGCAATGCTGATAATACTTGATAGCGGATTCAGGGCAATTAGTGGGTTAACCCTAAACAATACTTTTTTCAGCGTCTTAAGGTTCAAGCATGTTTTTGAGCGAGGGTTAGGATTAGGGTTAGGGTTAGGGTTAGGGTTGTTATGATGATAATCATGTCAACAGATTTCATTTCATCAAAATTTGCTCCAGTGGGTGTTTATTGCGCTGGGTGCGTATTACCAGATATAAGTATAGATAATGCTTAATATTTGTAATTCTGGTTTGCCAAAACCGCATGTTTCTAAGATAATAAGCCACCGTCGTGATTGGCAAGTCACAGGTTAACCACCTAGCCACAACCAAACCGCTCTAATGCGGTAAACAAAGGGACTCACCGTGAGCCAAGAACAAGTGTTTTCAGATTGGAAAGAACGTGAAGCGTTAGCAGAAGCTATGAT